>FUFK010045964.1_pt1 | contig 10070 bp, 22 predicted proteins | sample 1021851 | NCBI WGS metagenome assembly FUFK01 (sample SAMEA51879418, study PRJEB19060) | metagenome | reverse complement strand
TGGAGTAACCTTTGTTGGTGCACCTGAGTCTAAAGATGCTGATGTTGTAGCCATATCAATTCTAATGTTATATTCAGTTTAGTTTATTTAGAGGTAAAAGTCAACTGTCTTCTTGACTATCCTCAGGAGTGTTTTCAAATCTGAAAGCAACTATCTCATCTGCTATGAGATTACCATTTTCATCATACATTTCTGGATGTGATGGATACTGAGAATATTGTGTCTTTTCCATAGTATATGTCCTTGCTGTCCATCCAATAACTCCACCCACAAGAAGGGATAAAAGTGATACTACAGTTGATATAGTTAAAGTTACTATCAGTGTTTCCATGAAATTTTCCTCTAAGTAGATTTGGTTTTCTTTAAATCCAAATGAAACTCAAAGTAAAAATGAATCTCTCTGTTTAAGAAAGCTATCATGTTTCCCCATTTCACTTGGAAAGTCTTGGGTTCTGGTAGTTTCCTCCTCTTATTTCTAAGCAGTAATTCAACTCCTCTATTAATCTGAGGAGTGTCATCACCTTTGGTTTTATTTAGAGGATTTTTTTTTCCTTCCTGGTCTTTTGTCATAACTGTACTTTAATGCATCATCTAATATTTTGGTAAGGTAGGTTCTGATCTTTCTTGCCTGTGGTTTAGGAATGTGACCATATGCTTCCTTTAGAACTACATCTCCACCTTTGATATATCCACTCANTTCNTGAATGGATTGACGAAGTTCATCAGCAGTTGAACTTTTAATGAATTCATCTGCCTCTCTCTTCACTGCTTTCTTGCCCTCTAGAAGAGCATAAAAGTTCAAGAGATACTTTCCTTCAAAAGCATACTCCATTGCCCTCTCTACAAGGTCATAGATATCATCTGCTGCCAAGGAGCTGATTCTCCTTGAGGTACTTGACCGTCTCTGTGCAACCACCTAATTTTTCTCCATCTAATACAACTTGAGGAAAAGTTGACCCTCTTCCAAATTCTTCATAAAAACCTTTTCTGTCAAAGTCTTTGTTAAGTTTATATTCAACATAGTTGAATTGTGCCAAGTCTAGCACTCTAAGTACTTGACTGCAATAAGGACATCCATCCTTGGAATAAACTGTAAAGTTCATGCTTGTTTTGATTTGTTACGAATGATGATTCTATCATTTTCATAATCAGCTACAAATTCTAATGCATCTGTAGTATCCCACATTAACTCTTCATACAATGAGTTTAATGTCTGCATGTCTTGATACAAGTCAGTTGGCTTGTCCATAGTTTTATTTTTATATAGGAATAAAAAAAAGAGACCCCCTAAAGGGTCTCTTTAACATAACACAAAGTAAAATTAATTACAACGCATTTCCTCTAGGTAAGACTTCCTCTGGGAACACAAAGTTCTCATGAGGTTGGTCTACTGAAGACATCCATGCTCTCATACCTTCATTTAAAAGAATGTTCTTTGTATAGAAAGTTTCAAACTCTGGGTCTTCTGCTGCTCTTATCTCTTGAGATACAAAGTCATATGCTCTTAAGTTAAGTGCAAGACCTACAATACCTATTGATGATGTCCACATACCCATGACAGGTACAAACAACATTAGGAAATGTAAAAATCTTTTGTTAGAAAAAGCAATACCAAATATCTGTGACCAGAATCTGTTTGCTGTAATCATACTGTATGTTTCCTCCTCCTGTGTGGGGTCAAATGCTCTAAAGGTTGTAGAGTACTTGTTTCCCTCTGAGTAGGTGCTTGTGTCCTCATACAAGGTGTTCTGAACAGTTGCTCCATGAATAGCACAGAGTAATGCTCCACCTAGTATACCTGCTACACCCATCATGTGGAATGGGTTAAGAGTTATATTGTGGAAACCTTGAATGAAGAGAATATATCTGAAGATTGCTGCTACACCAAATGAAGGTGCAAAGAACCAACTATGCTGACCTAATGGATAGATCAAGAAGATGCTAGTGAAGACTGCAATAACAGCAGAGAAAGCAAGAGCATTGTATGGTCTAATGCCAACAAGACCTGCAATTTCAAACTGTCTTAACATNAATCCTATGAGACCAAATGCACCATGAAATGCAACGAAGTTCCAGAGTCCACCAAGTTGAAACCAACGGATGAGACTTCCTTGTGCTTCAGGTCCCCATAGGAATAATAAACTGTGACCCATTGCATCACCAGGTGTGGATACTGCTGCTGTTAAAAAGTTTGCTCCTTCAAGATATGAAGATGCAATACCATGAGTATACCAACTTGTAACAAATGTAGTTCCTAAGAACCAACCACCAATTGCAAGGTATGCACANGGTAAGAGAAGCAGTCCAGACCATCCTATGAATACAAATCTGTCACGTTTCAACCAGTCATCTAATACATCAAACCAACCTAATGTTGGTTGTTGTCTTAAGGTAGATGCTACCATAATTCTCCTATGAAAAAGGGGTCATAAAGACCCCTAGTTTATCTTTTGATTAAGTTATTAACCAATTGAAGGTGCTGTTAAAGCAACCTGTGAAGACTCAGCAGATGCTAGGTCTAGTGGGAAGTTGTGTGCATTTCTCTCATGCATAACTTCCATTCCTAAGTTTGCTCTGTTAAGAACATCTCCCCATGTTGGAACAATCTTACCATTAGCGTCTACTACAGACTGGTTGAAGTTGAATCCATTAAGGTTGAATGCCATTGTACAGATACCCATTGAGGTTAACCATACACATACAACAGGAAAAACTGCTAGGAAGAAGTGAAGACTTCTTGAGTTGTTGAAAGAAGCATACTGGAAGATAAGTCTACCAAAGTAACCATGAGCAGCTACAATGTTGTATGTTTCTTCTTCTTGTCCAAACTTATAGCCATAGTTTTGACTCTCGTTCTCTGTTGTCTCTCTGATTAGAGAAGATGTAACNANTGAACCGTGCATTGCACTGAAGAGACTACCACCGAACATACCNGCAACACCAGCCATATGGAANGGGTGCATTAGTATGTTGTGTTCTGCTTGGAACACGAACATGAAGTTGAACGTACCAGATATACCTAGAGGCATACCATCAGAGAAAGATCCCTGACCAAATGGGTATACTAAGAATACAGCAAATGCTGCTGATACTGGAGCTGAGTATGCTACACAGATCCATGGTCTCATTCCTAGTCTGTAAGATAATTCCCACTGTCTTCCCATGTATGCTGAGATACCAATTAGGAAGTGGAAAATTACAAGCTGGTAAGGACCACCATTGTATAGCCATTCATCTACTGTTGCTGCTTCCCAGATTGGGTAGAAGTGTAGACCAATAGCATTAGATGAAGGAACAACTGCACCAGAGATGATGTTGTTACCATACATGAAAGAACCTGCTACAGGCTCTCTGATTCCGTCAATATCAACGGGAGGTGCTGCAATGAATGCAACAATGAAACATGCTGCTGCTGTTAGCAAGCATGGGATCATGAGTACACCAAACCAACCAACATAGATTCTGTTGTTTGTTGAAGTTACCCACTCACAGAACTCAGGCCATCCCTGTAGTAGACCTGTACTGCGCTGTTTTGAAAGAACTGTCATTAGTAAGACGTTTAAGTAGGACTCTAGGGTAGAGTGAAACTTATTTCCAGTAATCCCTCACTACTGGATATGAAAGACGTAATTTATCCTCCCATAGGTCTTGGTTAGCGGGAGCAAATAATTGGTGATAAAATCACCACTTTCAGTTATTTATCTTAACACAACTTTACACTTCTGTCAAATATGATACTTATCCATACAGATGAGCATTGTAATGTTTGCGCATTGGTGGATACTCTGTCTTCTTTCTAACAGTGATGTAAATTTTCAATAATAAATCAGTTGTAATCACTTTTTAAAGTACTTCTTTATAACCTCAACCTGATCTTCATACTTGGCAATCATATTTAATTCTTCTTCAATTGCTTCTACAATGTTTGAATGTTCACCAATACCTGCAGGATTAGTTAGATATACCTCTACATTGGCAACATGTTTTTGAATGTCACCTTGTGCATGTGCTAATAGTGCTTTGATTAGTTGATCTCTCATTGTTTTAAAGGAATGGTATGTGAGCTCTTTTGAACTTTATAAATCTATCTATGGCAAATTCTCCACCACCTGTACATAATACACCAAAACTACCTCCAAAGTAAAGTANNAGTAACTCTAANAGGTAGATATTGAAACCTGATGTAACTATTGCATGGTAAATGGCAAATGNTATAGTGCCAACAATAAACANTGCACCTATTCTAGTAAACAATCCAGCAATTAGCAACCAACTTCCTACTATCTCTGANTAAGCTGCCACATAAGAGAAGAACTCTGGGAATGGTAATCCTAAAGGTTTCACAAATGCATTAGCAAAATTAGGGATGTTTTCTAATTTCTCATATCCATGATGAATCAGCATAGCACCTATGCAAATTCTTAAAATTAATAAACCAAATGATTTTAAATATTTCATATTGTAACAATACTTAATATTATGTATATTAATTAAATTTACCAATCTCCATGTCATTCAATCCCTTCACTTCTGATGGAGTCTCAATTATCTCAGGACCTTTTTCTTCTTCTTCCCATGTTTTTTGTATCTCNTCTACCTGTATATCAACATCTCTCATAGTATTAAAAACTTTAGTATCAATCCATTTCTGTTTTAACCACTCTAGAAATCCTAAAGCAAGATGCTGAAGATAAGGATTTTTAAATTTCTTCTTAATCCATCTTTCTGCTTTTGCATACCAAGGATCTACACCTTTACCAAATTGTTTTTCAAATTCTATTTTCACTATGCTCTTCTTCTCCTTCTTTTCTTTTTAAATAACTTTTGGTAAATGGGTCTAACAATGAACAGATCTATCAACTCAATAAGAAATAAAAATCCTAAGAATACTACCATTCCTGCTAAGGCTATAGCTTCTAATATTTTTAAAAGTATTTTTTTCATTAGCAAGAATGCTTCCTCAACTAGAGGTTCTCCAACCTCAACAAAATTTAACTCACTGTTATAAACCCAGTGCATTTTGCTCCATACATTTTGGAACTCTTCTTCCTCAAGATCTTTAAGTAAGATCTTATCATTCCAGTAAATATGGTATCTTTTCATTGACTTCATGGTTTCCTATAAGTATCTATACTTAGATTAAGTTTAATGATCAATGACAGGTTTTTCATTCTTTAATGTATTGTATAACTTTGAATTTTCAGCACATGATACTGGTACAAACTCTTTGTCTGCATCAAAACCCTCATACCTTTTTGCTTGATTAATTACAATAGAACCACCCTCACCAGATACAGATCTGTGAAAAGTTCCACGTGGTATAAACAAAGCACCACTGGATCTATTTAAATTAACTATGTGATAAGGACACTTCCAATTATAGTTAACTAACTCAAATGTTCTCTCACCTGATACAACTCTATTATAGTCATCTTGGTAACTATGAATATAGAATTGCTTTGCTCCAATAAAATCATCAGGTGGAGATGTAGCAGCACCCTCATGAACTACAAGGTCAGATGCATTTGATTCTTCAACTGTTATATCATAAAAGACAACATCATCTGTTTCTCTGAACACACGATGCTTTCTAAACATCACACTACTCAATCTCTTTGCCTCCAATCATCAGATCTATCGTTATGAAACCAGTCTACCACATCATCTGGATTTTTGAAACCCCTCCTTTGTCTGTTAGGATCTCCAATGTTCAAAAACTTTAAACAAGATCCATCAGGATCAGTTGCTAGTCTTCTTGCTGCATTTAACATACCNCTTGCAGATGTATTCCTTTTGGATAATTTACCTGCCCATATCATATCATCTAATGAAACTTCCTGTCCTGATGCAATACTTTTACAGATGCCTTCAAGACGCAAACGATACTGAGTTGATAACATAAACTAATATTTAATATTAGTTTTATTTAACCACTAGTACAAATATTCTTCTTGTTCTGTCAGTAAAGTCACATCTGATGTGGGATANGCNACACAAGTTAAAACATATCCTTGNTCTANCTGCTCATCATCTAANAATGATTGCTCATCTTGATTAACTGTTCCNTCTAAAATTTTCATTGCACATGATGAACATGCACCTGCTTTACATGATGAAGGGTGATCTAAACCATCTTCTTCTAATGCTTCCAAAATATAAGTNTCTTCATCACATTCAAATGTCTCTTCATAACCATCTTGATTTCTGATTGTAATTGTTGCCATGTTTATACAAAATCTACATCTCTAATTATACATTTCAAAAATTCATCTTTCAAGATATTATTCGTTTTCTAACTTTTTCTTTAGGTCATCTATACGAGATTGTAANTTATCATAATCCTCTAGATCACAACTCTTAAAAGTTACACCCATAACTTCCTCACCATCNTTAGGTTCTTCTGGATGANNTNTATATGCTTTCATANCNTCACCATAANTTNTTACTGGTNTNCTATCCATTTCTGCTAATGTAGATGACATCATTTTCCACATGAATGCAAAAGTTGCTGATGCTACCATAATAAAGAATACTAGGTATATGAAAATTGTGACATCATTCATTATCTTCTAAAAAGTTTTTGTAAGGGAACTTGTTTTATCTTATCTATTATATCAGTTTCTATCTTGTCTAGGATGTTTACATCTAGATGCATGAATGGTGGAATGATACCCAACATTCTAAGTAAACCATCTACAAATAATGCAAGAGTTGTGAATCCAAGAATCATACTNATAACAGTTGCATCTCTGTTATGCTTTCTCATAGACTCTTCATCTATTCTCCTTGCCTCATCTACAGCACCTTTAATTAATAAGTCAACTTCTTCCTTTGTGTAACACAAGTGAGGAACAATTCTTTTAATTTTTTCTTCCGTCATTTCTCTATCTGATGCTATGTCTGTGACTGGAAAATCTCTGATTAGTGTTCTGATCATAGTTGTTTGTATTTATTCCCAGTATTCATCAAGAACCTCTAGGACATTTGTAAGGATTCTGTTTGCAGATCCTCTCTGCCTATCATCCCACTCTGGATACCAAGTCTTTTCATAAAGACCAGTTTTCATCCTCATAATTCTAGCAGTCATAGCAACTTTGTCAAGTCTCCCATTCATAAGAGATTCAGTATTTAATTGCTAATATTTAGAGTTTAAANTTTACTAAATAGGCGNAGTGTCAACAAATCAACAATCAAATGAAGAAATTCTTCCCTATATTATTGTTATTGATGGCAGGTTCTGCAGCAAATGCAGGTGGATTAAGCACTAGACATCAAACTAGTCTTCAGTTCATCAATGATGGTGGATCATACAGAATACACAAGAATGGGAGCATCCTATTCTGTTTCTGGTACAAATGCAACCACTAGTCATACAGTTGGTGATACAACAACTGCAGGTGGTTTAGGTGTTCAGACTTATGCAGCAACTGGTGTTGCTACACCTGGCACAATCACAGCTGCTCAAGGTGGAACAAATGGTTCAGGATCATTCTCTTTCTCACAGTCATTCACACAGGCTGACATTGCAGGAACAGGATCTGAATACACTGACTTTGGTAATGTAACTGTGCACACTGGTGGATCCACTGGTACAGCTGCACCTGGTACAATAACCAATGCTCATGTTACAACCTTAACTGGTACAAACTTAGCTGGATCAAGTGCTACTGCACAATTTGTTTCAGAGATTACTGCCTTTTAACAATGAAGAGGATACTAACAGCATTACTGTTGCTTAGTACCTCAGGTGCTGCGTATGCAGTGCCCGTGGTCCCCAATTTTACGCAGGGATCAATGACTTCGACTACTACGACCACCAGTACCACAACTGAGACCATAAATTCTATGGATTATAATACTGGCTGGCAATATTCAGTGACTGGTACAAATGTATCAGCAGATGGACCATTAGTTCCAACAGGAGCTAATTCAGTTAATAACACTAATGTTACATTAGATGGAGTGACTTCACAATGGACAGGATTGAATCTAGAACAAAGACCACAATTCACACAAACAAACAATGGAGTTGGAAACTTCCAATTCACAGAAACATATGCTGGACCAGGGCTATCCAATCACACGATAATCCAACGCACCACCACCATAAACAGCGTCACCGACACAACAAGCACCTTTACACAGTAAGTACACTTGTACTATCTTTGTTAAGTCCCACTGCTGCAATGGCATCAGATGTTGGTGGAATCAGTGCAACAGCATCGCCCATAGCAAATTCTTCAGGCTCAGTAACCAACCAGGCAATACAGGTTTTACAAGGTCCATATATCACAAACACATATGGTAATGGTGTACAATGCCAAGGTGCTACCATGAATATTACACCATACATCACAGGAACAGGATCATTCAAACGCCCTTTTGAACACACATATATGGATCCAGTGTACGATGTTCATGATGCAGATGATGATGGTCAGATTGATAATCCAGGTAATATACTCTACTATGTTCCTACAAGAACTGGACAGCAAGATGGATATAATTTATCAGCAGGTTTATCTGCTACATGGTCAAGACCTTTAGATAAAAAGGCACAGAAACTTTGTATAGAAGCAGCAACAGCACAAGTAGCATATCAAGAACAACTTACTTCTAATAAGAGATTAGATTTTGAGCTAGCGCGTTTGAAAAATTGTGGAAATTTGATGAAGGAGGGCATTATGTTCCATCCAAAGTCACCATACTATGCTGTATGTGCTGATGTAGTATTAGTAAATCCACCTAACACACTACCAGATCATACGCATTCTATTACACCTAACAAAATAGAAGTTAAACCAACTGGAGATGCATCAGTTTTAAAAACTATATCTATAGGTAATAATTAATTTTTTCTCTTTATAGGTGGTAGTCCTTTCTTTTCTCTATACTTATTAGTTTCTATTTCTGACTTAGATAATTGTTTAACATTCTTTCCTAATTTTTTTTGAATAGTAGTCCATAATTTTTTAATTACAGGTCGTATAATTCTTATTAGTAATGGTGTAGCAGCAGCACCTGCTGTAGCTACAACTGCTAGTGCAGTCACATTTGTTGTTTGATTTATAGATGGTAAAAATTTTTCAATAGGAGAAGTTGGTTCATATAATGTCTCACAGATTTTTGCTTTAGGATTTGCAGGATCTTGTATTAACTGATGACCAACTACTCTCTCTTCACCAGACTGTGTAGTATCACCAACTCTTAAGTTACCAGGACCTGGACAATCTGGATCTTTTTCTACATTAAGATCACCAGTATCTGGAACCTCTGGTGGTTCTACTTCTGGTGGAGGTGATACAGGAGGTGGTTCAGTCTCTCTTGTAATAATCAACTGTTCTGGTTCATAGTTCATTGCATCATAAGATGGAACAGTTGCATCACAGACAATCATTGCCTTGTCAGGATCATCCTCTACAAGATTTCTGTCAACAGGTAATCCACTTTTATGATATTGATTATCTTGGTGTGCCTTTACACAACCAGGCATATCCACAATGGGATTACCTATATTCAAAACAACTGGAGGAACCAAGTGATCAACACTTGGTTGTTGAGACTGCCAGTTTGGTACAAATATATTTGGTACTGTTACGTCACTCATCCTAACACCCTTAATGTAGATAAGTGGTATTTCCATTTAGAATGATGGGGGTAATCCCACACCTCCAGATGATGGTGCTGATGGTAATGGTGAAGCAGGTCCTGTGAAGTCTGGTATAGCATCACCAGCAATACCACCTAGATCAGGTGTAACTGAACCTAATACTGAATCCATCACTTTAGATTTTACTCCATCAATGATTGCATCTTTTCTGATAAAGACATAACCACCTAGACCAACTACTCCAAGTGCCACTACACCTGAGAAAATAGCNATTCCATTAATAATTTTTTGCATTGGTTTAACCCTCTAATAATGTGCCAAAAGACCTACGTATTTCACGTAGTTCTTCAAAGTTTTTCTGTTTTGTACCACCATCATATTCCCATGCATATCCTTCACTAATCATTTGTTCATTGAGTGATATCTCTTCATCACCCACATATAACCAACCAAGCAACCT
>FUFK010047196.1_pt1 | contig 10071 bp, 9 predicted proteins | sample 1021851 | NCBI WGS metagenome assembly FUFK01 (sample SAMEA51879418, study PRJEB19060) | metagenome | reverse complement strand
TGGAAAAATTAGATACATTGGCTTATCAAATGAGACACCATGGGGCCTCTCGGAATTTATCAAATTTTCAGAAATGTATGATTTACCAAGAGTTGTATCAGTTCAGAATGCTTACAATTTTTTAAACCGATCTTACGAGATCGGCATGTCTGAATTTCACCATAGATCACAAGTAGGTCTTCTAGCGTATTCCCCTCTAGCACAAGGCTATTTGACAGGAAAGTATATCGATGGTGCTAGACCTGAAGGAGCCCGAACAACTTTATTTGAAAGAGGAGATCGTTATGAGGTTCCCGGCGCAAATGAGGCGGTTAAATCCTATGTCAATTATGCGCGTTCCATAAATATGGATCCATCAGTGATGGCAAATTCTTTTGTGAATTCAAGAGATTTTGTAACTTCTAATATCATCGGTGCAACCACTATGGAGCAGTTAAAGCTAGCCATTGGAAGTATTGATGTGAAATTATCTGATGAAGATTTAGAACAAATATCTTTGATACATAGAAAAAATCCTAATATATGTCCTTGAACTCTGAAAATTTAGATTTACAGAGTTATTGGAAATCTTTTGATGAGCTTTCAAAGTTAGAACTTTATGAGGTTCTTAGTTTTCGGCAATCCATATTTGTTGTAGAGCAGAAATCTTGGTATCAAGATGCGGATGGATTAGACGAAATTAGTGATCATCTTCTTTTGAAAAAGGAAGGACATTTAGTGGGTTACTTAAGGTTAACTCCTCCTGGAATTAAGTATAAAACACCTTCCATAGGACGTATTGCTGTAATTGACAGTCTGAGAGGTCTAAGTATTGGATCAAGATTAGTTGATGAAGGCCTAAAGAGAAGTTCAGAAAATTATATGACTGAAAAATCAACTATTTCTGCTCAAGAATATTTGATTAAATTTTATGAAGGACACGGATTTAAAGTAAATGGCGAAGTGTATGACGAAGATGGAATTCCTCATATTCAAATGATAAGGAATGGATAAAGAAAAGCTCTACACTTTAGTTTTGTCTACAGGCTTATTTGTTGGAGCCTTACTAGCAGGGCTTTCTATTATTCAAGACTCTAATATTACAAATTTCAAATATGCTGCGAAAATCGAAGATACTTCAATTTCTATGGAGAAATATTTAGTCCAACTTGAAGGTCTTGCAAAAGACAAGAAATCACCCATATCGCAAAAAGATAAAGAATATGTTCTTGAGCGAATGATAGAAGAGGAACTTTTAATTAAACGGGCTTTAGACCTTGGAATGCTTGAAAATAATCCTATAGCAAGAGGAACAATAGTTCAGCAGATGATAAAGACTATCATTGCAGAAAATATGAGATATGAAATATCTGATAAAGAATTAAATAAATTTTTTGAAGAGAATATAGGGTTTTTCACCAAATCATCAAGGTTAAGAATTCAACAGCTTTATTTCTCTGATGAAGGGGTCGAAAACTCATCCTTTGAAGATGCAACTCGAGCTTATGACCTTTTAATTTCTGGTAGCAGTTTTGTTGAGGTATCCAATTTAGGGAGTGACTCTGCTTTGAAAATTCCAAATAGTTTAATGACATTATCAAAAGTAAGAGAGTATATTGGGCCCAGCCTCATGAATTTAGCTAGGAATTTACAACCTGGTACATTCAGTCAACCAATCAAGGTTCCTGGCGGTTATAAGATAATTTTCTTATTGGAAAAAGAGTTGGCAGGACAGCCAAACTTAGAACAAGTTAGAGATGCGGTTTTGGCAGAATATTCAAAAAGGAGAGATGATAATTCCTTGAGAGAATATTTAGAGAATCTCAAGAATTGGTACGATATTTCAAGGAACTTACCTGAATAAATGTCGAAACTTTTATCAATAGGTTTAATAACTTGTTTATTGAGTACAGTATTATTCTCGCATCAAAGAAGTGAGTCTTATTCTAAGATCAATATAGACTCTAATGCTGAATCAAAATCTATTGAAGTAGAATTTAGTATTCAAACATCAGTATTACAAAGGCTAAATTTAAATTTTACTGAAAACTGGGAGGAAGAANTTACAAATAANGTTATAGATAATTTTAATTTTAATAAAAATTGCAATCTCTCCAAGACACCTTTTTTGAAAAATTCNTTTTCTACAGGTTACTTAACTTTGCTCTGGANGATGGAGTGTGAACTTGAAGAATCCACAATAAATTTTGAGCTCTTTTTTGATGAAGATCCNACTCATACTCATATATCCACTTTTTACATTAATTCTGTAGCTAGTCCTGAAAAGGTTTTCACATCTTCTAGAAGGGAGTGGAAAGAAACTGATAATGAATCTAAAAGCGAACTTCAAGATTTGATTCTTTTAGAGATTATCTTGAACTTGGATTCAATCATATATTGTCTGGATATGACCATTTAGCATTCCTTTTTGCAATATTAATTCTAGGTTTTGCCTTAAAGAATTTAATCATAGTAATTACGGGTTTTACAATTGGCCATAGCATCACTTTAGCATTAGGGGCTTTGGGTTTAGTCACACCTTCCTCGCAATTTGTTGAAGCTTTAATTGGATATTCCATAGTCATTATAGCTTTAGAGTGTATTGCTTCAGTTACTCATAATCACAGCCTATATGGAAGATTGTTGATTTATTTTTCTTCATCTCTTGTTATTTTTTTGGCTTTTTTTGGATTACAAAAATTCATAATTGGATTGGTAGGTATAAGCATATTTTCTTTTTGTTACTTAAATCTTGTAAGAAGACATCCAGGCTCTTCAATAACCTTACTTGTAACTTCTTTTTTCGGACTAATACATGGGTTTGGGTTTGCGGGAAATTTATCTTCTATCGGCATGATGGAGGGTAGGCTTTTACCTGCAATCGCAGGGTTTAATATTGGAGTTGAGCTCGGACAACTTTTGATAGTTTTAGTTGTTTATCTAATTCTTTCTCAGATAACTAAGTTCATCAGAGAGAGTATAAACACAATAAGAGTTTGTGCTGCATCAGCTTTGTCCTGCTTGGGAACATATTGGTTTTTGGAGAGACTATTTTAGATTATTCTGATATTTTCAGCTTGAGGCCCTTTTTCTGTTTCCTCAACAGAAAATCTTACCCTAGTATTTTCTTTGAGTTTTCTCCTGTCTTGATTTTGAACAGCCCTAAGATGAACGAATAAATCCCCACCTTTGTCTCGAATTAAAAACCCGTATCCTTTACTTGGGTCAAACCATTTTATGGTTCCAGTTTCTCCTCTAAAATTTCTCTTTATTTTTCTTCCATATATAAAACCTATAATTGACAGAAATCCAATGCTCCAGAACGTCACAAGAGCTTGGTACATAAGACTGCTCCCAAAAGNAAGATCCCCGATAGAGAAAATTAGCCCAGTGAATAGGCTCGATATAATGAAGCTTGTTATTAGAGCTCTGAAAAACATAATGCTAAATTATAACCAAAATGATTTCATAAACCCTAAATCATTTTTTTAATTTCTTTAATTTGCAAATCAAGATTTTCTAGTTCTTTAGATAAAACAGAAAATCTATCTTTTTGAGCCTCCACTAAATCTTTTGGAGCATTTTCAACAAAGTTCTGATTAGAAAGTTTACTACCTAACATTTCCTTTTCTTGAATAAGTTTAGATATTTTTTTATTGAGCCTTTGCATTTCTTCCTTTGCGTCTATGAGTCCTTCAAGGGGTATCATTACTTTTAGATTGTCTCGAGTAAACATTGATGAAGGAATGTCTTGAGAACTCTCTTCAGCCCAAATAATCTCTTTGAGACCACATAGCTTTTCTATATAACTACCAATTTCATTTAAGTTTTCCTTATCTAATTGATCTCCTCCCTTAAAGATTGAAGAAATTTTAATTGAAGGTTTGATAAGAAGCTCGCCACGTATATTTCTTATCCCAGATACAATATCTTTGAGCCATTCTACTGATTGGTAGTCTCGTTCCGAAGTATTTTCTGAACCTAATGGGTATTCAGATATCATTATGCTTTCATGGATTGAATTATGATGCGCCTTAAATTGTTTCCAAATTTCTTCCGTTATGAAAGGCATGATTGGATGTGCAAGTCTTAGAGTTTTTTCAAGAATATCGACCAAAGACCTAACAATCTCTGCTTTATTCATGTCATTTTTTCTGAGACTTATTTTCTGAAGCTCTATGAACCAATCACAAAATTCGTACCATATAAATTCATAGATTGCTTTAGTGGCCAAATCAAACCTAAATTCATTCATTGATTGGTCTACTTTCTTTACCGTTTTATTGAATTTATAGTCGATCCAGAAATCAATTGAACTTTCACTTCTCTTTTTGGAAATACCATAGTTATCAATATTTAAATCTATAAATCTGGCCGCATTCCAAAGCTTGTTACAAAAGTTTCTGTAACCTTCTACTCTTTTAATATCGAAATTGATATCCCTCCCACCCGTCGCTAGCGAGCAGAAAGTTAGTCTTAATGCGTCAGTTCCATAAGCTTCGATACCATTCGGAAATTCTTTTTTGGTTTGTTTTATGATCCGATCCTTCATTTTTGGTTGCATCAACCCTTCAGTTCTCTTCTTGATTAAGTCATCTAGGTTAATTCCATCTATGATATCCAAAGGATCCAAAGTATTACCTTTAGATTTAGACATCTTTTGGCCTTCTGAATCTTTTATAAGACCATGAATTAATATTTTCCTGAAGGGTACTTCATTGATGAAATGAGTAGTCATCATTATCATTCTTGCTACCCAAAAGAAAATGATATCAAACCCCGTCACTAAGACACTTGTAGGATGATATCTTGAAAGTAAGTTCTCTTTTTTTGGCCATCCAAGAGTTGAAAATGTCCACAAAGCAGAAGAAAACCAAGTATCCAGAACATCCTCGTCTTGTTTCAATTCTATATTATCGAGATTATATTTTTCTCTTACGGCTTTCTCAGATTCCCCAACATAAACATTATCATCCATATCAAACCAGGCTGGTATTCTATGTCCCCACCACAACTGCCTACTGATACACCAATCCTGTATATCTTTCATCCAAGCAAAATAGGTATTTTCCCAGTTCTTAGGTATAAACTCTGTCTCATTTTCCTTTACAACTCTGATAGCTTCTTGGGAAAGTTTTTCAACATTAACGAACCACTGATTAGTCAACAAAGGTTGAAGGATAGAATTACTTCTTTCACTCCTTGGGATCTGGACTTTATAAGGCTCAGTCTTATTCAGTTGACCAATAGTATTAAGGTCTTCTAGGATAAGTTTTCTTGCGTCTTCAATATTTAAGTTTTGATATTTATCTGGAACTTTGTCATTTAGAGTGCCATCAAAATTTAAGATATTGATCACTTCAAGTCCATGTCTTTTGCCCATCTCAAAATCATTGAAATCATGTGCAGGTGTAATCTTCACACAACCAGTCCCAAATTCTGATTCAACATAACTATCAGCAATGATAGGTATTTCTCTATTCACAATTGGCAAAAGTGCCATTTTTCCTATCTGTCCCTTATACCTTTCATCTTCAGGATTTACTGCTAGAGCTGTATCTCCAAGCAATGTTTCCGGTCTAGTTGTTGCAACAGTTAATTTTTCACTATCTGAAGTAAAGTAATCAATATACCAAAGAGATCCATTTTCTTCTTCAGATGAAACCTCAAGATCCGACAAGGCAGTCTCAAGTACTGTATCCCAATTGACCAATCTTTCTCCTTTATAAATTAATCCTTGGTCATAAAGTTCTATGAACACCTCCTTAACTGCTGTGCTTAAATCATCGCTCATGGTGAAAGCTTCTCTTGACCAGTCAACCGAGGCGCCTAGTCTTCTCAGTTGTTGTGTTATCTTATTTCCTGATTTTTCCTTCCAAAGCCATACTTTTTTTTCAAATTCATCTCTACCGATCTCCTCTCTAGATAATCCTTCTGCTTCAAGTTGTCTTTCTACAACCATTTGAGTTGCTATTCCGGCATGATCTACGCCCACTTGCCAGAGTGTATCGAATCCCGACATTCTTTTGTGGCGAATAAGTGCATCCATTAGAGTATTTTGAAACCCATGACCCATATGAAGTGTTCCAGTAACATTGGGCGGAGGAATCATGATGCAAAAGGATTCTTTTGATTCNTCAGGTTGCGCTTTAAAGAAGTCTGATTTTTCCCAATTCTCGTAAATTTCTGTTTCAGTAGAACTCGGCTCGTAGTTTTTCTTCATATTGACTCTACGAATTTTGTTTTTAATCCTAAATCTTTACATTTAGNCCACGTACTCGCTGCTCTCTCTCTGAGATCGGCACCATCCATAATTACTAGCTGTATAAAATTTTCATATCCATCTAAGTTTTTCGGCATATCTGGAGATAGATTAAGAATCAAGTCAGAACCTAAAGCGAACTTAGTGCCAGGATAACCAATATTTATGAGATCATCTGCTTTATTAGTAACTAGATTATGAGAAATTAGTCCATATTTAGGCTCATTCCATAATCTCTCATCTAAATATTTAGCATCATTTATATCATCACAAAAAATATCTATTTTACTAGCATGAATTAGATCTATGCCGCCCATAATTAATTTACTAATTAGAGAGCAAGCGAAGTTCAAAGCTTCTTCCATATTTTTGCCAGAAGCTATAAAAGTAGCTTCTACCATTACTAAGACTTATCTATGAGATATTGACTCAGGAGAGGTACAGGTCTACCTGAACCACCTTTTGCAGCTCCTTTATAACTAGCAGTTCCGGCCACATCGAGATGAGCCCAAGGGTACTTCTCTGCAAATCTTGATAAAAAACATGCAGCGGTAATCGTACCAGCTCGACCACCTATATTTGCGATATCTGCAAAATTACTATCCAAATCTTTTTGGTAAACATCCCATAAGGGTAATTGCCAAGCCCTATCTGAAGCTTTACGGCCAGCCTCTAATAATTCTTCTGCGAGTTTGTCGTTATTAGACATTAGTCCAGATGTGGAATAGCCTAACGCCATTATCACCGCTCCGGTAAGTGTAGCGATGTCTACTACTGATCGAGGTTCAAATCTTTCAACATAAGTCAAAGCATCAGCTAGGACCAATCGTCCCTCAGCATCAGTATTTAATATTTCAACAGTCTTACCTGACATTGTGCGTACGACATCACCAGGCTTAGTGGCTTTACTACCTGGCATATTTTCTGCACTTGCCACAACACCAACTATATTGATCGGAAGTTTAAGTTCTGAAACTACTTGCATAGTCGCTATAACACTCGCAGCACCACACATATCAAATTTCATTTCATCCATGGTCGGAGGAGGCTTGAGGCTTATTCCTCCCGTATCAAAAGTAATGCCTTTTCCAACAATCGCATATGGTTTATCGCCTTTTTTTCCGCCTTGATAATTCATTGAAATAAGTTTTGACTCTTGNGCACTTCCGTTTCCAACTGAAAGCAAACAATCCATGCCCATTTTTTTCATCTCCTTTTCACCATAAACTCTACAACTTAGTTTTTGATACTTATTGGCTGCAGATCTAGAGCTTGTTGCTAAATAGGATGGAGTGCACACATTTCCAGGAAGATTTGCTAAATCTTTAGCTACATTCATTCCTTGTCCTATGACTTGTCCAGTTTTGAGCCCTTTGCGTAACTTAGCCACACTTTGCCTTGAATCAATAACAATTGAGACCTTTTTAAGATAATTAATTTTTTTATTTTTCTTATTAAGTTTTGCATCGTAGGTATAAGCCTTGCTTTCAACAGCAGTTCCTATTTTCTGCAGCAAAGTCTCATCGGTATTTTCTTTCGATTCATGTTTCATAGAAGGTAATGAAACAATACCTGTTGAAGATTTTTTTGTAGTTAAACAGGTTGTTACAGACATCGCAATCTTATCAAGATCTTCACTGCTAAGACCTTTCGTCGGTTTACCGCAACCAATTAAGAAAATTCTTTCAGCAGAAGTACCATCATTAGTTGCAATGTAGGCTGTCTGACCCACCTTTGANTCAAACTCACCTCTTNTTATAAGCTTTTTAATACTACCTTGAGTTGCTTTATCAACTTTTTCTGCGGCTGAATTTAGAGTCCTTCCTTCGGAAACACCGACAACTAAAACATCGATTTTTGTTTTTAAAAGTTTTTTTGATAGTTCTTGGTTAAGGCTTAGTGTGAGTCTTTTTTTCATTACGTCTCCTTTTAAAAAAGATTGTTGTCATACTATTTTATCAATAAATAATAAAAGTTATCTCCAAATAGAGAATATTCTTTTAATAAAGAGTAGGATTGACTATATAGATTTTCAAATACTCGTTTATGATTTTAAATCGTTATTTTTTAAAGACTATTTTCTCATATACTCTGGCTATAAGCGTAGTCTTTATTCTCATAATAGTATCTTCGAGGTCTATACAATACTTAGAACAAGCATCCAAAGGTGAAATAAATCCTCAAGTTGTTTTTTATGTTGTCTTGTATAGGCTTCCAGAATTTTTAGAATTAATTTTGCCTCTAAGTTTTTTTATGTCCGTTGTTTTGACTATTGGAAAACTTAGCTCAGAAAATGAACTTACGATCATGGAACAGCTTGGCTTTAGTAACTCAAGAATCTACTCACTATTGTCAATTCCTGCAGTATTGATAGCTTTGTTAATATTTTTCTTTTCTTTAGTGCTTAATCCTGGATTAGATTTGCGGGTAAAGAGTTTACTTGAAATTAAATCTCTAGAAGAAACCTTCGATGCTTTACTTCCAGGTGAATTTCACAAATTAAATGATTCTTATCTTATTTATGCGAAGGAAAAGCGAAATGACGAACTGAAGGATGTTTTTCTCCTTGTGAAGGATTCCAATAGGGAATCAAGTTTGACTATCGTAGCTGAGGGATTGAGCCCAAATAGGTCAGGAAATGGAGATCTGAATTTTGGTAAAGGGTTTTCATATTCGAAAGAAGAACCTGATGAAATATTTTCAGTCAAGTTTGATAATCTCAAATTAAAAGCTGATTTCATGTCGAAAAATTATGGTGAAGTTAATATTGAGCTAAAGGACTCGGTAAATCCTTTGTTATGGTCGAGCTCTATAAGTTTTATGACATTATTAAGTATTTTCATCGCCGTGCCTTTATCAGAAAGATCTCCGCGTAAAGGCAGATACTCGAAAATACTTCCTGGTTTATTATTATTTTCAGCATACTTAGGGGTTTTGTTGGCATTCAAAGGTTCAGAATCCTCTAATTTAATTTCAATTCTTTTGGTTCATTTGTTTTTTTTGTTTTTTTCTATTCTTTTGAATTTATATATGCTCAGAACAAAATCATGATTCATTTATTTGGAGACATAATAGAAAGAAATATCTCCAAGAGAATATTTCATAGTATTTGTATTGTCGCAGTTGCAATATCTTTGCTGGACTTTTTATTTAAATTTATTTCTGAAATCTCTGATATATCAAATTCTTATCTTGTGTTTGATGCACTAATTTATTGTTTTTATTCAATTCCAAGTTCAATTTATGAATATTTATCATACATCTGTCTTATTGGAGCGGTCGTTGGTTTAGGAAGCTTAAACTCAGAAGGGGAGATTATAGGTGCAAAAGTTTTAGGTAAATCGAATTTTAGGATGGCGATAGCATCTTTAAGGCCTGCGATAGTAATAATAGCAATAGCCTTTTTATTTCAAGAAACGTTACTTCCTTCATTGTCACAAGCCAATGAGGAAAATAGATTATTGAAGCAAGACAGAATCAATACAGAGGATGGTTATTGGTTTGCTTCTGATTCTTCAATTAATTTTTTTAAAACTTCTCCAAGTAAAGATTCTATTAATGACGTCACGACTTATCAATTTGGAGAAGAGGGAAATATTATCCAAATAATAGATTCGAAATATGCTAAACGTCAAAATGGAATCTGGACTCTATTTGATTTAACAATAACGGACTATCAAAAAAATTCTATTCGCCTTCAAGAAGAAAAAATATGGCAAGAAGGTCCTAAAGATAGTGATATGAGAAGAATTCTATCTCCTAGGTATTTATCTATTGGTGAGCTTAATGAAGCTCTAAAATTAAACATATCTGAATATAGAAGAAATAAC
>FUFK010812579.1_pt1 | contig 10072 bp, 11 predicted proteins | sample 1021851 | NCBI WGS metagenome assembly FUFK01 (sample SAMEA51879418, study PRJEB19060) | metagenome | reverse complement strand
ATTGGGATTCTGTCAACAAAATTCATCCGAATAAATATATATACCAGATTGTTGTTGACAAGCTTAGTATGAAATTTTTGAGAAAGTTAGAAAGTATTCCTTTAGTTGAAGATGTGTATTTTTTTTCAAAAGTAGGTTCTGGTGTTAATGGCATAAATTTATTATTTAAAGTTCACATTGTTTTTGATGTACTATAGGAAGATAAAATGAAGAAATACGACAACAGAATACAGAAGTTAAAAATTGAAATAGAGGAACTGGAAATGAAAATCGCATCTGCCATCAGTGGCAACAAGAACGCTCTCGCAAAGAGATTGAATATTATGCTTGAAAGACAAAAAGATAAACTAGAGAGATGGATTAGAGTATAGTTCTTTTTGTAAATATTTTTTAAGATGTTCGTATCTAATCGAGATTGCAAGATGCGGAAATTCCACGTTTGCCGCAAATATTAGTCCAATTAGTTCTCCTTTTGAGTTAAGAACTGGAGAACCTGAACTACCACCAGTAGCAGGAATGGTCAATAAAGAATGGTAATCACCCAGTGGACCACTGTGATACCCAGAGAGAAGCGGGACTGTTGGCGGGTGAAAGAATCCAGTCGGTGCAGCGACATTATAAACCATCTCGCCAACCTTCGGACCATTTAGAGCTATATGTATTTTTGGCATCTTTACGATACCATCACTCTTTAATAGACACAGATCAAGTTCTTTGCCGTTGAGGTATTCGTCGGCAATATTTGCTACTGTTACGTTGTAAAATTGATTTTTTGTATTTTGAACTTTGAACTGCATTTTGACAGAAGAAACCATAGATTTTAGAGGTTCTTCGACTTCGGCGTTACAAACATGCCCAGCGGTTAGGAAATATGTTTTTGAGTTTTTGTGCCAAACGACTGACCCAGATCCAACTGAGTAAAAGTTGCTGCTTACGCATTTAGACATTTTTTCTGCATTGTCTGTGCAAACTTCAATTGTCATTTTAGTGTGAACTTTCACAAATGATTGGTGAGGGAACTTATTGAAAGGCACCATCGAGATGCAAGAATTCAACAAAAAACAACAAAAAGATAAAAATATAAATTTAATAGTCTTCATAAAGTCCTCTATACTAAGTATATCGAATAAACATTTATTTTTTTAAAAGGAGAAAGTCGTGTTAGAGACAATCATATTCGTAGGTGCTTCGTTGTGCGTTCAAGTCGACAAACAACCAGTATGCCAAAACGTAACTCCCGTTCAAGAAGGAAAGGTAGTTTTTGCTAAAACAGTTACTGATTGGAGAAAAATAACCCCTCAAACTAATTATAATATAGAAGAAGAGGTTAAAATTGAGCAAAAAAATATTCGTCCTAGACACTAACGTTCTCTTAACAGATAGTAATTGCATATTAAATTTTAGCGAATGCGATATCGCAATTCCGCTTAAAGTGCTTGATGAGATAGATAAGCATAAAAAGAGACAAGACTCTGTTGGTGTTCATGCTAGAAACATTATTAGAAAATTAGACGATCTTCGAGAGCAGGGAAACTTGTTCAAAGGGGTTGATGTAGATGGTGGAAAGATCTATGTAAAAGGGTTTGATCCATTTAAACTACCAGACGATTTGGATGTAGAAAATCCAGATAATCAAATTATAGCTACTGCTTTAAGTCTAAAAGAAACTGAGAAAAAATCTAAAGTTATTCTGGTTTCTAGAGACATAAATATGAGAGTTAAGTGTGATGCTCTTGGTATTGACTGCGAAGATTACTCGAACGATCAGGTAGTTGATGATATAGAGGGGTTATATACAGGAATCTCAGAACACTTAGTTGNCGATCAAATTATAGACTCTATCTACAAAGATGAACCAATTTACTTAGATGCCGACGACGTAAAGGTAGAGCCAAATCAGTTTGTGATGCTTATAAGTAATTCAAACGATAAAAAGACAGCACTTGTCAGATTTACAAGTTATGAAAGACCTCTTAAAAAGATTGATTCGTATAAAAAAGGAATTTGGGGCGTCCGACCTAAAAATAAGGAACAGAATTTTGCCCTAGATTTGTTGATGAATCCAGATATTCCATTAGTTACAATAATTGGAAAAGCAGGTTCAGGTAAAACTTTACTAGCTTTAGCAGCAGGATTGCAGCAGTGTTTTGGTGAAACAGCAAATGATTCTCATTATTCTAGAGTAATTGTTACAAAACCAGTAGAACCAGTAGGAAAAGATATTGGATTTCTTCCAGGCAGCATGGAGGAAAAGATGTTGCCGTGGTTAGCGCCAATACAGGATAACTTAAAAAATCTTATGGGTAATGATAAAATTACCTTAGACATGTATATAGATGAGGGCAAGATTGAAATAGAGGCAATGACTTTTATACGAGGACGCTCAATAGCAAACGCATTTATTATTATTGATGAAGCGCAAAATATGACAAAGCATGAAATTAAGACTGTCCTGACAAGAGTAGGAGAAGGCACCAAGATTGTTTTAACTGGTGACATAGAACAGATAGACAACGTTTATTTAGACGAGACAACAAATGGTTTAACGTACGTTATCGATAGATTTAAAGAACAGAGCAGTTCTGGGCACATTACACTAGTGAAGGGCGAGCGATCAAAAATTGCGACATTAGCATCTAAGTTATTGTAAATTGGAGGAAAAATGAGTACAGATATTGATATTACAAAAGAATACAGCACAGTTGACAACGAAGTTGTTGGCGATAATCAATTAAAAGATTATATCATTAACTATGTGGGTGAAAAGAAAGATCCTGAAAACGAGCAAGTTACAGTCGGCATGATAGTTGACGTTTTAGCTGAAGATTTTCCCGAGTTGGTTTTGTGCCTTTCGGAGGAAAACTGGATTAGAGGATACCAGCAAGCTCTGACAGATGTTCAAGAGGGTGAAAGATTACACAATGAGAGATTATCTAAAGAACAAAGCGAATAATTTACAACCTGGCAACATCACAAGTATTGGTAGTGTTACTGTTGTCATCAGGGATAAGTTAAGTTATGATTTTGATATGCAAGACTTGCGAGACGTACTGGTTGAATTCAAGAACCATCTAATTTCAGGAATTGAATATATAATTTTTGGAGAGTTTGATTTCCTAACAAAAAGAGAGGTCGCTGCTGCGTACGATAGCGGCATTATATATGTCTCAACCGTGCAGGTAAATAATTTATACGTTATTGATGATATAGTTCATGAAATTGGTCATCATGTAGAGACAAAGTATGGAGAATATATCTACGGCGATGGTGCGATTAGGTCTGAATTTTTAAAGAAAAGAAAAATACTATCAAAAGAACTAGAGAAGAATGGATTTAATGTGAATCCGATGCTTATGCAAAAAGTTGAATATGATGAAGATCTTGACAATATATTTCACAAGGAAATAGGATATCCAATGATGACACCAATTGTACAGGGTATATTTTACTCTCCCTATGGAGCAACATCTTTAAGAGAATATTTTGCAAATGGGTTTGAAGCGTATTTTTATCACAAAGACATATATCTCAAAAAAGTAAGTCCAGTATTATACAACAGAATAGAGTCAATAGAAATGGAGGAAATTAAATGAAGGTAAATATTGAGAAGCAATCGAGCAAATTAATTGTAAGGGTCGTAATAGAAAAGAGAACAAGACCAAGAGATTTAGCTGAGGTGGTTGATACTAAAAAAGTACTTGCGTTTTTGCGAAACAACGGATATAATGATATTGAAAACTACACTATGGAAAAAGAGGGTTTGTGTAGCTCGCTCTCTGTGAATCAAGTTTTAACTAGTGAATGGGTTTTTGAAAAGAAAAAGTCTGAAAGGTCTAGAAATGCAAAAGCAAAGACAACAACTAAAAGTACTAAACCAGCAGAAAAACCTGCTACAAAAAGAAGAAGCACAAGAAGGTCAAGTACAAAGAGTAAAGAAGATAAGTTACTCGGAGCTAAAGATTTGGGCGGAGTGCAGTCACAAACATAAACTTATCTACTTAGATAAAATAAAGAAATTTCAAGGAAATGAATATACTGCCTTTGGAACAGCGATTCATTATGTTTGTGAAAATTTGGTAGTCGATAATTCAAAAGTAAAAAGTGCAAAATTATTATTTCAGCAAAAATTTCTAGAAGAACTTACCGAAATATCAAAGACTCACCAATTAACGAAGAACCTTGTAAATGATATGAGAAAGCAGGGCAATGATATTGTTGAATTTGTACTGCCTGCCCTAACAGAATACTTTGGAAAATACGAAGTCGTTTCTGTGGAAGAACCTATTTACGAACCAATAACCAGTTTTAATACTGAGTATAAATTTAAGGGGTTTATTGACCTAATTGTAAAAACACCAGACGGTAAATATCATGTGATTGACTGGAAGACTTGCTCTTGGGGATGGAACGCAAAGAAAAGATCAGATAGGTTGATTACTTATCAGTTAACTTTATATAAAAATTTCTACTCTTTGAAGTATAATATTGATGTAAAGGACATAGAAACACACTTCGCTCTCCTTAAGCGTACGTCTAAGAAGGATAGGGTTGAAATTTTTCGTGTGACGAGTGGAGAAAGAAAAATGAATAATGCTCTAGAGTTACTCGAACAAGCAATTAGCAATATCGAATCTGGGGTTGATATTAAGAACAGAATGTCGTGTAAGTACTGTGAATTTTATAAAACAGAACATTGTAGGTGATAGATGAAAAAGATAAAAGTATTTTGTTTAGCAGACAGTCCGCTCGCTCCTTCTGGTGTGGGAACGCAAACAAGATATATGATTGAGGGACTTTTGCAAACAGGCAAGTTTCAATTTGTTTGTTTCGGAGGTGCCATCAGACACCCAGACTATAAACCAATCAGAACAGAAGAGTATGGAGATGATTGGATTATATATCCAGTCGATGGTTATGGGACACAAGAACAAGTCAGAGCTTTACTGAAAGCTCAAAAACCTGATATAGTTTGGATTATGACAGACCCAAGATTTTGGGGATGGTTGTGGGACATAGATAATGAGATTAGATCTGTTGCTCCTTTGGTTTATTATCATGTTTGGGATAACTTACCATATCCTACATTCAACAGAAAATGGTATTTAAGTAACGATCTTATCGCGACAATAAGCAAGGTAACAGATGACATTGTTAGAAATGTATCTCCAGAGGTTGAGGTTCATCACATGCCACATGCGATTAATGATTCTGTCTTTTCTAAGATAGAGGACCAAAAACTAATTAATGATTTTAAGAAAGAAAATAGTATCGGAGTTGGTTCTGACGGTAAAAAAAGATTTACTTTCTTTTGGAACAATAGAAACGCGAGAAGAAAACAGTCTGGATCTTTGATGTTCTGGTTCAATGATTTTCTTGATCGTGTAGGTAGAGACAAGGCAACTTTAATTATGCACACGGAACCAAAAGATCCAAACGGACAGGATTTGGATGCAATCACTAAGAAACTAGGTTTTACGGACGATCAGTTTAAGTTGTCAACATCAAAACTGTCGATACAACAATTGTCTGTATTATATAATTCTGTTGACTGTACAATCAACATTTCCGACGCCGAAGGGTTTGGTTTAGCTACGCTTGAGTCCCTTTCTACTGAAACTCCTATAATTGTAAACATGACAGGTGGATTACAAGAACAGGTTACTGATGGCAAGGAGTGGTTTGGAATAGGAATAGAACCATCATCTAAGGCAATCATAGGGTCCCAAGAGGTGCCGTGGATTTATGAAGATAGAATTTCAGGATCTGACCTAGTCGATGCTATGGTAAAAATGTATGAAATGTCGGAAGAGGATCGCCTGGAATTGGGTAAGAAGGGTAGAAATCATGTTTTGAGTAACTACAGTATGGGTAAGTATATTTCCAGCTGGGAGAATTTATTAGAAGGTGTTCATAAACGCTATGGGTCCTGGGACACTATGAACAGAAAAAATTGGAGTTTACAAAAAGTACTATGAGTAGAGTAAAGATTTTAGTAGAAGGTCCCGCACTTACGAGGTCTGGTTATGGCGTACACGCAAGGTTGGTGCTGGAATCATTAAGATTGAGAGAGGATAGTTTAGATATTTATGTAAATCCCTTAAACTGGGGATCTACAGGTTGGTTACTAGACAGTAAAGAGGAGACAAGGTGGATCCATGGATTGGTTGAAAAGTTTCAATCTCTACAAGAAGAGCAGAAAAATAAGTTTGATGTTCATATTCATGTTGGAATACCAAACGAGTTTTCAAGAAAAGCACCTTACGCAGTTTGTGTAACAGCGGGAATCGAAGCTACCAAGGTCTCCCCCTCGTGGATACAGAAAACCTACGAAATGGACAAAGTAATTGTCCCAAGTAATTTTTCAAAGTGGGTATTTGAAAACACTTTTTACGATGGGCAAAATTCTGAAACAAAGCAACAAGTCAGACTTGGTTGTGGCGCTCCAGTTGAAGTTGTCAGCTATCCAGTGCGCGAATATCATGGAAATAGCATAGATCTAGATTTAGAGAATGATTTTAATTTTTTGTGTGTTGCACAATGGGGAATAAGAAAGAATATAGAAAACACTATTAGGTGGTTCATGGATGAGTTTAAGAATGATAATGTCGGTCTTGTTGTAAAGACTAACGTCGCAAGAAACTCGACCCCAGATAGACAACAGTGTATCGAACGATTAGGTTTTGTTTTAGACAAATATAAAGATAGTAAATCATCCGTATACCTTCTTCATGGTGAGATGGAGGACGATGAGATAGATGCGATATACAAGCACCCGAAGATTAAAGCAATAATCTCCACTACTCATGGCGAAGGTTTTGGGTTACCTCTATTCGAGGCAGCATATAACTCACTACCAGTTGTCGCACCAGGTTGGTCGGGACATATGGACTTCTTATATTGTCCTGTGAAAGATAAGAAAACCAGCAAAGTAAAAAATAAACCACTGTTTGCAAAAGTAGACTACACCCTCAAGCACATACAGAAAGAAGCTGTTTGGAAGGATATTCTTGTACAAGATTCAATGTGGTCTTATCCTAGTGAAAGAGATTTCAAAATTAAAATTAGAAAGGTTTTCTCAAACCATGGAATGTACAAGTCTTGGGCAGAAAAACTGTCAACTCATTTGAAAACGGAGAGGTCTCTTCCAAAGATTTTAGACAAGATGCTTAACACATTAATTCCAAAAAAGTGGTTGACCAAACCAGAATATATTTTTGTTAACGACATGTTCGTTGAGGATTATGTTGGTGGCGCTGAACTAAGTTTAGAAACATTGATTGAAACTTGTGAATCAGAGAAGGTTGTTAAAGTTAGAACTGCTGAACTTTCAGATTTTCTAATTGAAAGTAATCCAGACGCTAAGTGGGTATTTGGCAACATTGCAAATGCGTCTGACGATATGTTAACTAAAATCTGTTCATCTTCTTTAAATTATTCATTCGTAGAGTTTGATTATAAGTTTTGCAAACACAGAAATCCAAAATTGTATGAAATGGTTGAGGGAACTTCATGTGACTATAAAAATACCGAAAGAGGCAAGATTTTAACAGATTTTATTAACTCTGCAAATTCCGTATTCTTTATGTCAGAAAAACAGATGTCAATTCACAAGCAATCCTTACCAGGCGTCAAGAATGAAAACTTGTTTGTGTTATCTTCTTTATTTAATGGGGATTTCTTTAAGTTCATCGAACACATCAGGAACAACTCAGGAAGCAAGAATAACAAATGGGTCGTATTGGGATCTAGAAGCTGGGTAAAGGGATTAAACGAAACAGAATCACACTGTAAGGAAAAGGGATACGAATATGATGTTCTATGGAATTTACCATATCAGCAGTTTTTGGAAAAGATGGCAGAGTCAAAAGGACTTTGCTTTAAGCCGACAGGGTTAGATACCTGTCCAAGGATGGTTATAGAGGCGAAGTTGTTAGATTGTGAATTGGACTTGAATGATGAAGTACAACACAGTGACGAGGAGTGGTTCAATTCGTCGTATGAGGATATTGTAAAATATTTAAAATCTAGACCTGATTTCTTCTGGCAAAAGAGTTTTGGATGAACAACCATTTTACAATTGTTATTCCTGCCTACAACTGTGAACGATGGGCAGAAAGAAATTTAAATTCTGCACTTCGTCAAGATTATGATAATTACGACATTGTTTACATAGACGACTGCTCGACAGACAACACTCTTAGTGTTGTCAACGAAATACACAATAAATCTGAAAAAAAGTTTAAAGTTGTTTCTAACGACCAAAACATGAAAGCACTCTACAATCTTTATACCCACATTCATGCATCTAAAGATGGAACAATAATTGTAACACTAGACGGTGATGATGCGCTTGCTGGAGTTAACGTATTAAGCACCCTAAATAAACACTACCAGGACCCAGACTGTTGGATGACGGTTGGTTCTTATGTGCAAGATGACAATTATATGGTGGTTTCTCCGAGTGTATCAGAGGATTATTGGAATCATAACATAAGAGAGATGCCTTGGTCCTTTTCTCACTTAAGGACTTTTAGAAAAGAATTGTTTTGCAAGATTAATAAACAGGATTTGCTAGATTTAGATCATAGGTTTTATCAATGCACATTTGATAGGGCAATGATGTATCCAATGGTTGAAATGTCAGGTAAAGATAGAGTCAGATTAATCAACGACATATTATACATTTATAACAGAAATAATCCTATTTCTGTAGACAGGGTTCAAAGATATGATCAATTGAGAATTGAGTCTCAAATATCTAAAAAGCAACCATACAAGAAAATAGAAAATTTATGAATATATTCTTAGACAATGTAAATCTTTCCTCGCGGAGTGGTCCAAACCATTTTGCAAGAAAGCTTAAAAAACATATGGAACGACAAGGCGATACGTTTACTTTTGCCGAGGTGTTTGATGCACAGATATCTTTCATTCAAGTATCTAATAACGTAGCACCAATCTATCAGCGCCTTGATGGTATTTATTTCAATAGTGAACAAGATTTCGAAAGAATGAATAGACCTATAAGAGAAACATACGCTAAGTCTAAGGGAGTTATATTTCAATCACAGTTCAATAAGGAACTCACTTTCAGATACTTTGGGCAACACGACAACTACAAAGTGATACATAATGGTGCAGATTTAGAATATATTGACTCTATTCCTCCAATAAATCATCCGTCATTAAATGAGTTTGATAATGTCTGGTCGTGTGCATCATCTTGGCGTCCACACAAGAGATTGAAAGATAATGTGGAATATTTTTTACAACACAGCGGCGACCGTGACTGCTTAGTTGTTGCTGGGTCTGGACAAGATATGCATAAAATAAAGCACGATAGGGTATTTTATGTCGGAGATTTAGACATACGGACTTTAATATCACTATACAAGAAGAGTAAATATTTTATTCACCTGGCATATCTCGATCATTGCCCTAATGTTGTCGTTGATGCCGCTGCCAGCGGTTGTAAAATAATATGTTCATCGTCTGGAGGAACAAAAGAAGTTGCACCAGGCGCTACGGTTATTGAGGAGGAACAGTGGGACTATTCCCCACTTATGTTATATAAACCTCCAGCAATGGACTTTGCAAAAAAGATAGAAAATGACTGCAACACGAATATAGATATGTCGTATGTTGCATCACAGTATAGTAAATTTTTAGGAGAATGAAATGAAGACTACAAACTTGTTAGAATATTTTGAGAGAGTTGGGTACGACTGGAAAGATGATTTGGACAATTTAAAGAAGATTTGTCACTTTACGAAAACCAGAGTGAATCCGAATAAGAAAGAGGGAGATATGTCTTTTGGTGCAGAGCAGTGCTTTTTGGTAAAAGCGATTGCAAAAAACATCAAGGCAGAAAAGTTTTTCGAGGTAGGCACAGGAAGAGGCACAGCTTGTTATGCGGTTGCTCTAGAGGACACAATCGAAGAAGTGATTACTGTAGACATAGTATCGCATTTTCAAAAGAAAAAAGAAGCTATAGGTTACAAGGAAGCGATAGTTTCAAACGAAGATCTATACAATATGATCGAACTACCAGGAAAGGAAAAAATTAAGTTTA
>FUFK010052278.1_pt1 | contig 10072 bp, 11 predicted proteins | sample 1021851 | NCBI WGS metagenome assembly FUFK01 (sample SAMEA51879418, study PRJEB19060) | metagenome | reverse complement strand
TCACTGATCAGGACGAACAAAGACTCTTATATGAACTGTCTCAGATGTCCAATAAAAATCATCTGAGACTCACAAAGCTTGCGCTGGCAACAGGCTTCCGCCGCTCTGAACTATTGAGCCTGACCTGGAGAAATATAGATCTGAATAAAAAATTACTCTATGTATATAGAAAGAATTGTGCCGCTACAGATAATTCTTCTGCACCTAGACTTATTCCTCTTCCCTATAAAGCCAAAAAGATTCTGGGAGAATTAACGGAAAGGCAAGGAAAAATTATTGATCTGACAAAAGGTGCGGCCAGGCATGGATTTGATAAAGCCAGAAAAAGGGCCGGTCTTGAAACTCTCAGATTTCATGATCTAAGGCATATTGCCATAAGCAGAATGTGGAGTTCAGGAATGAATGCTTTGGAGATAAGTGCATGCAGTGGACATAGCGATATAAAAATGTTGATGAGATACAGTCACTATCAATTAAGTTTTTAAATTAATAACTTTCCCCCTTGGGGGGGAATTTAAAGGGATTGGACGTATAAAACGAAAGAGAATTTTTAGATAAAAATTTAAGATTTTTTGAATAAATTCTGTATTACATAAATATCATCTGCCTTAGGATATTTTTGCTTAAAAACTTTAATGGCATGATCTGGAGAGATCGCCAAAAGATTAACCTTTATTCTGTATTTATCATCTACCAAACCTGATATGAGGAAGTTCTTCATTTAAAAAATTCTTTTAAAAAATTTTATCTTTCCGAACCATTTACCCACCCACCTGATCTACATTTACCTGAATGATTAATATCATAGCTATCACACCAATAGCTATCTGCTGCAAATATAACTTTGCTATTAATTCTTCTAGCCCCTCCACTAATAGGCATAAAATGAATACCTTTTTTTGCATTCAATTCTTCTGAACAAAAGAAATCAGGACCGCACATCGCATAAGCNACTCCATCTCTATTTAAATAAAGTATTGCTGCTGAGCCTGAATTTCTCCAATAAGGTANNCCNGGCAAACCAATATCTTCTGCTTTTTTATGATGGCGAGCAACTCTAGTTTTATTAGATTCAAAAACATATTTCCACTGAACCTTTGGCAGATTGATAATTAAAATCCAAAAAATAATTGGGCAATATATTGCACTTACTAGGGGCCATATCCCAATAATTTTTTTGATTTTTGGTAATTTATTCTGCTTCATTTTTTAATACACCAATAGCTTCTTTGTGTATCTTTTATCCAGATAATTGCACGCTTATTTTTTAATTTTGCAGATTTTTTGAAATCGTCGCAGGCTCTATCTTTCTGATCTAGTTCATAATATGCCATACCTCTATCAGCGAATGCAGGAGCAAAGTCTGGTTTTAATTTAATTGACTCATCAAAATCCTTGATTGCTTGACTTAATAACTGAAGTTTTGAGTAAGTTAAACCTCTGTTATAAAAAAGATAATGATTATTTGGTGCAATATCTATAGCCTTAGTCCATTCTTTAAGAGCACCATAACTATCCAAATTTCTATTTTTTTCAATTGCTTCTCTCCATATATCTTTTAATTTTGTACTTTCTAATTTACTTTCGGAGGCATATAAAAGTGAATATTCAAAGAGTAAAAAAATAATAAAAATAAAACCTAATTTATAAAAATTATCTAAATTTATCCGCATTGTGGATCTCCAGTTAAACAAAATCTTTTTGCTTCTGAATTAAGCCTTATATTGCATCCATTTTGCATCATTGGCCTTATTGAGCCACCGTCAAAATATTTGCCAGAATAATATTCACATATTGCTTCTCTACCAATTACCCATTTTTGAAAAATAACCTCATTACCAATCTCTTTTTTTAAATCAGAATCATTCTTATAAAGATTTCTACTACTACATATATTCATCTCATATTGAGTATTTGCAGAATTGCAATTCACCTCTTTAAAAGATTCTGCTTCTAGTGGCATTTTCAGAAAACATAAAAATATAAATATATACTTCATTGATTAAATACCTTCCTTAATTTTTCAGAAATCACTTTTGGTAATGGCAACCCAACTTTTCTCCTCCACAAAAAGTATTCTTTTATATCTTTATCACTTTTCTCTTGATTACATTTTCTATGAGCCAAAACGAGGTTAGAAGGTTTATTCGTTCCTCCTCTTGAGACAGGAAATAAATGCTCAACTTGACAATAATCTCTATTTAAATATTCCTTCTTCATTTTCTCTCCACACAAAGGGCAAATACCATTTTGCTCAAAATACAAGCTTCTTACAAATTCATTGCTTGGTTTCCAATTTCCTATATTCCTCTTTCTCTTTTTTGATCTTAAATTGACACTTTCAGGATTTTTTTGAGACCATTTTTTAGTTCTTTGATTCATACATTGTCTACATTGAAAACGAAAATTACCCTTAGGAGTATGACCAAAATAATCTTTATTTAAGGGATAGGAAACTCTACATAAATTACAGACCCTTGACTTCTTTTGATTGATATTTGTTATTCGCTTCTCTTGAAAGAGGTGGGAATTAACTAAGTTAATTGTTTTAGAGTCTCTCTCTATAGAATTATCTGGTGGTGTTTTTTGATTAACAAAAGAAGGTTTACTTTCTATCCTATTAAATTCCAAAATTCGGGAAATCTTTTAGTCAAAGTTTTGATTTAAATACTAATAATTCTTAGTTCGAATAAAAAAAAATGATTCCAAAAAAAAACCTCCAATTTTTTGGAGGTTTTTTCTAGAGATCTTTTTAAATTAATATCTGTTATAACCCATCGCACCAGTGTAAGGATTTGTATTTCCATAAGTTGACCAATTATTAGATGTCGATGAGTCAGGAGAACTTCTATAGTGAGGACTTACATATGATCCATTTGATCTGTAGTAGCCATCTACATATACATCAGCGAATGCATTACCTCCAAAACCTATTAGAGGGGCACAGGCGGTTAAGAAAAGAAATTTTTTAATTAGAGTGTTTTTTGAAAGGTTAGAAAGTTTAAACATGGTTAATAATTTTAAATTTAGGAGTGTAAGGCTCCAACTAATTTCCTCTTGTTCCTAAAAAATTGTTGCGATTCCAAAAATATATTCCCATGCAAATTTAAATAGAGTAAATATAGTAAAAAGTATTGAAAATGCTTAAATTCTTTTTCACTATAATTCTTCTACTTTTTTTACCTACTAAGGTAAGAGCTTCAAATATTTCGGACTTAATTGATAAGACAACCGTGTATCTTATCGAAACATGGACAAGCGATAAAAATTTAAAAGACTGGTATGCGCCTCAAGTTATAACTGTCCAAAGCGGTACTAAATTATATGGAGGAGGCTGCAAGGGAGCAAACTCTGGTATTGACGTTGCTGGTTCCTATTATTGTGACCCTAATCATACAATAATTTTAGATGCCAATGAACTTGAAGCTTTTGTTAAGGTATTTGGCAATGCAAGTATTGCTTACGTAATCTCTCATGAATTTGCTCATGCTNTNCAANATGCAGTCTCTNGGAGTAGATCTGAAAAACCCAAATCATGAACTTCAAGCCGATTGTCTTGCAGGATATTTTATAAATAGAGGTAACAAAGAATTAGGAATCACTAGAGAAGGTATTCTTGAAATGTCTTCTGCAGCATATGCAATTGGCAGCAAAACTCATGGAACTGGAGCCCAAAGAGCTTATGCACTTTTATCAGGTATGGGAAGAGTTGACTCCAGTTGCTCTTTTGAATCAATTAATAAATTAGTTGAAGGGAAGATTAATGATCCACTCTATAAAGCATTCAAAAAGACAAGAGGTTCAGGGAAAGAAATAGATCTTGATTACTCTCCATATAAAAAAGATGCCGCAGGATTATTAGGTATAAATTTAAAAGGAATTAATAAAATTGAAAAATATAAATTTTAGATGTATTGAAAATTGTGATAAAAGAGGTTAAAAAATTTAAAATATTATCAATTTTACTAATTAATATCTTATTAATTTCTACAATTCCAAAAGTTTACGGCCTAAATAAACAAAATTTTTTATTTTTTGATTTAGATAAAAAAAATTTTCTATCTTACAATAACCTTACTTTTAAAATCTTAGAAAGAGCAAGATTTTTATTTGATAAAGGAAAATTTGAAGAATCAGCTGAATTATATAAAAAATATATTAATAAAGTAAAAAAAAATTTTGGTCCGGAGAGTTCGCACTTAATTGATCCTATAAATGAATTGGCAATTACATATGCCGAATTAAATAAGCCAGACCTTGCTATTGAAAACTATTTAAAAGCTATTTATATAAATACCAACTTAAATGGGGAATTTAATGAAAATAATGGAATTTTTTATGAGAATTTATCTATTACTAATTGGGAAGTAAATAAATATTCTGCTGCAGAAAAAAATATAAAAAGATCAATTAAAATTTACGAAAAAATTTATAAAGACAAACAAATAGAATTTGTAGATACTCTGCAAACATTAGCTGATATATATTCAGATCAGGGAGATTTCCTCAATTCAATTGATATAGATAAAAGAATTTTAAAAATCAAAGAGGATAAATATGGTTTAAATCATCCTGAAGTAGGTATTACTTTAAATTTAATTGGACTAAGTTATTGGGAACTAGGAAAACTGAAAACTGCAAAACAATTTTTAAAAAGATCCATTAAAATTCTTGAAAAAAAGTTAGGTCGAAATAATATAGAAACTATTAATTCTCTTAATAATCTTGCTTTAGTTTATGGTGATGAGGGGAATTGGGATAAATCTATTCCAATATTCAGAAATATTCTTGAAATTTCTTTAAAAAATAATTTTCCAACAACAAATATTGCCAATAACTTAGGAACTGACTTATACAAAAACGGTGATTTTGAAGATGCGAAATTATTATTAGAAAAATACCTCAAAAAAAATTTTTACCTTGAAAAAAATTATGAGAATTTATTAGCCAGAGCATCTATATTAGATAATCTTTCATATATAAGTTTCCAAGAACAAATTTATAAAGATGCTATTAATTATTCATTAGATGCAATTGAAATACTCAAGGAAATAAGAGGTGCAAATAACATTGAAAGTGCTGATAAAATGCTTACAATTGCTCAGGCATATACTTTTATTGGAGGATATGAAAAATCAAATTTTTATTATCAAAAAGCAATAAGTATTTATGAAAAAGTATGGGGTAAAGATCACTTTAGGACCGCATATGCAAAAAGAGATAGAGCATTTAATCTAGAGTACAATGCAAGAAATGGAGATGACAAATCACAGTTTAAAGAAATACTAAAAACTTATCTTGATGTATATAAAGTTTTTTCTAACTGGAAGGACATTCATTTTGACCATATTGCGCTAATTACTCAGGATATAGGGAGAATAAACTATATAATTGGAAATTTAAAAGAAGCAAAAGAATTTACAGAAAAATCATTAGCAATAAATATAGAAAATTATAGATATATGGCTATGGCAGATAACTATAGTGTCCTAGGTTTTTTAGCTTTAGAAGAACGAAAAGTAAATTTGGCGATAGATTATTTTAAAAAAGAGGTTCAATTAAGAATTGATAATAATTCTCCAAAAAGCAGGTTTTTATCAGATGCTTATTTCAACTTAGCTACTGCATACGCAGCAAATAATTCAGAAAAAGATTTTATTTTAAATGCAAATAAAGCCTTTAAAATACAATTAGATTTAATTAAAAAGGAAGCACCTTTTATACCAAGCAGNAATAGACATAAATTTGTTAATTCTTTTGGTGGAGCAGTTAATTCAGTTTTTTCTTTATCAAAAGATACAAATCTTGGAAATAGAATTGCTCTCGAAACTAGACTAAATAGGCAAGGTTTGCTTCAAGAAATAGAAAGGTTTCAATCTAAATCTCTTTCAAATCAAAAAGGTAAAGAACTCTATAAAAAGCTTGATAAACTAATAAGAAGAAAATCTAATATCTCGCTTGANAATGATCTTTTAAAAAAATTAGAGAACGAACAAGAATTATTAGAAAGAGAGATATATAAAATTTTGCCAAGTTTTAAAAGTAAATACGTTGATATTGAAAAGATTTCTGGATTGCTTAATTCAAATTCTATATTAATTGAATACCAAAAATATAAACCTTATGTGGTGGAGGCACCATATTTAAAAAAAACAAGTGAATCTCAATATTTAGCCTTTATTCTTTTACCAAACCAAAAAGTTCATCGTATTGAATTAGGATCTTCAAAAGTAATAGATAAAAAAATTAAAAATGCACTTAATGCATCTGAGGAAGGTCTTAGTGATGCAATAGATCTTTGGCAAGAAGTGGCAGAATTAATAATTAAACCTATAGAAAAATATACTAAAAATTTTAATACATGGTATGTTTCCCTAGATAGTGAATTAAATAGAGTGCCTATATCAGCATTGAAATTTGATAGGTCTAAAATTTACATTAATGATTCAATTAATCTAAGACTTTTAACAACTGGCAGAGAACTAATTGATTTAAAATATAATTCTAAGAATGAAAATAAAGGTAACTTAATTTTCGCTAATCCAGATTTTAATTTAAAAAATAAAAACATTAAGGATAACTTATTAATATCTGATTTAAAACAAAGAAGATCAAAAGATTCATTATCAAAGAATTGGATTGAATTACCTGGAACTGCTAAAGAAGGAATTGATATTAAAAATATTACTGATGGAAAATTATTCACAAATGAAAAAGCATCTGTCTCTAATTTAGAAAATTTAACAAATCCAAATTTATTACACTTTGCGACTCATTCATATTTTCTAAAAGATAATAAAGATGGAGAAAATCATTTATTAAGAAGCGGTATTGTTCTTGCAGGAGCTAATAATCCTAATTTAAATGCTGAAGATGACGGTTATTTAACTGCTTTAGAAATAACAAAATTAGATTGGATTGGTACGGAAATAGTAGTTGTATCAGGATGTGAATCAGGTCAAGGTGAAATAAAATCTGGAGAGGGAGTATATGGATTAAAAAGGGCAATTACTGTGGCAGGAGGAAAATCAAGCCTTTTATCACTTTGGGAAGTAAACGATATATCAACAGCAGCTTTCATGAAAAGTTTTTATGAAAAGTTAAAAGATGGCAAAGGGAAAAACATTGCTTTAGCTCTTACACAAAAAGAATTTAGGGATCATCCTATAAAAGCATGGCGGCACCCAAATGTATGGGCAGCCTTTCAATTAAGTGGTGATTGGAGACCCATCAAATGGTGATTTGGAATCAGTTAATAAAGATCAGAATAAAAAGGAGGTGTAATAATCAACAATTTAAAAATGAAAAAAACTTTTATCACTACTTTTTTAGTTGGTGCTTCTTTTTTCGCTCCAGTCTATGCAGGATATGATGATCCTTGGACTGATGGTATAAATGAGGGTGCTATTGGTAAATATGATGATCCTTGGACTGATGGTATAAATGAAGGTGCTATTGGCAAATATGATGATCCTTGGACTGATGGTATAAACGAGGGTGCTATTTCTTGGTAAATTTAAAAAAAGATATTAAAATCTATAGATAAATAAATTTTTTTAACTTGGACAAAGTATATACTGAAATTTATTTTCTAGATTCTTTTAGCTCAAAGGTCAGCAAAAAAAGAGTAGACTTTAATAAAGAATTCTTAAATGAATATAATTTAGATAAAGATAACTTTACAAATTCTTTTGATAAAAAACTTTTTACTATATCAAAAGAAAAGCCAGAAAACGTAGATTCCTTACTTGCTCTTAGATGCAGAGTAAGTTCACCTATCCTTGAAAAAATTAAACACATTTATAATAACTTCTCAGAAAATTACGATATCGAGCTTCAAGAAATGTTAATTTTGACATTGAATGATGGTGGCGAAAGATTTTTAAGAATAAGAAATGAAAAAAATAAAAGATTTATAAAAATGTTATTTTGTTGGGAAACCATAAATACTATGCATCAAAAAGGAGTAATTCAACCTTTTGGAGCAGAAATTATATTTGAATTTAATCCAGATTTATCAAATTTATCTACATGGGCAAAAAATAAAGTTCAAGGGAATTATGAATTAAAATCTTATTTAAGAAACTTTGGAATTCTTTTATTTAGTCATTGGTCTTTAATTGCAGATAGTTCAAGAAAAAGAATTATTTCTTCTTGGGAAAGATGTGGAGAAGGAAAATTTAATAGCAAATATATAATTAAATTATATGAATCTTATATAGTTAATTACAAAAAAGCTAAGAAAGACTTTAAAAGAAAATATGGGAAGATTTCAGGATGGGAACCAGATAGGAATTTTCTTATTTCCTTAGATCCACCTCAAAATAATATAGATACCTTAGTTTTAATGAGCAAAGCTATAAGGCAATATATTTCTAGTACATATACTGCAAGACAACTTTCTCAAGAAGAAGAGTCGCAAATAAAAGCACAAGAAATCCATGAAATTGAAAATTCAGACTCAGAAATTTCCAACAAAGTAATTACTTTACTTAAAAATAATGGTATTTGTATTGTGCATAAATTTATAAATGAAGATAAAAATAAATGGGTAAAGGATTCATCAAGAAAGCTTGCTTGGGAATTATATAGTAAGGGTTTAAGTCAAAGAGAAATAGCTTCAAAGTGCAATCATAAGCAAGCTTGGGTTAGCAAATTACTACCCGAGAAGAGAATATCTGAGGAAATTGCACAAGAAACAGCTTTAGAAATTCTTAAATTAAAAGAATTTATAAATTTCAAAGAAGCACCAGAAAAATTAGATAATTTAGTAGATGGTTTGCAAAATTTTTTATTAATTGAACAAACAGATGAGAAAATATCTTTATTAAGGCAATTTGTAAGAGAGGAAATAAAAAAATGATCAAAAATTCTTCACAAAATAATGATTATTTAGAAGGAATAGAGATTTCTAATGAAGCTATTTTCCTAGATCCAGAAAAACAATTTTCCATTCGAGAATTAATTATTGAGAGTCTTAAAAAAATAATCAAAGAAAAAAAATTAAAATTATCCTTGGGACCTGAATTAGATCTTTTGAATATCAAAAGACCAGTAATGTTAAACAAGTTTGATATCCAACTTGTCTCATCAGGAATGCTTGCTGATGAAGTTGAGATTGATATAGAAAACTGTAAAGAAAAAGGAAAGGGTCCACAATTATTTTTAGCCGCACAAGTTGAAGAGGATCTAAATATTGTTTTCTTTAAAGGATTACTTACTAGTCAAGAATTTATAAAAATAATTAAGAAAAGAGATATTAAAAGTAATAAAATATCAATACCTATTAGCCATTTTAATGGTGGTATAGATAAACTACTGAGGTACATCAGACTTCTTGACACTAAATCAATCCCAAGAGTTGAAATAGATATTAATCCAAAGGTAGTAAATTGGGATCTAATAACAAGAAAAATTAAATTAAGCGTTACTGCGGCGTTAGGAACTGCAGGATTAATTATTTTTGGGCCAAATATTTTACAACCAAAATTGGTCGCAAATTTATCCTCTCTGACACCTAAGGACTATGAAGTTAAATCATTTACACGTAGCTCTACTAAAAATTCAGTATGTTTATTAACTCCTATTGCATACAAAAATGATAATAATGAACTAGTCGCAAAAATAAATATTGATAAGCCAATCATATATTTATTAAAGCCATTGAACGAGTTATCAATATCAATAGATAAAAATATAGTTTGGAAGAAAATAGCCTCTTCAACAGAAAAAATAAATGGTCCAATATATTGGCCAATCAAACCTATAAAAACTAAAGATAAATATAAGTTATTATTAAGACCTCAAGGCTCTCCTTTTGGTTCCAATTTAGTTATAAATCTAGAAACAGATCAAAATATTCCTTTAACTAATATTGATAACTTTATTGATACTTTGGGAGATAATAAAAGAAAGTGGATAAAAGCAATAAATAAAAAAATCAAGTCAAACAGAAATCTTGGTATATCTTTATTATTTTCAAAAAAAGCACCCGATACAAAAGAGTTAGAAAAAGCTAAATTACAATTAGACAAATTAAATTCATGTGAATCAATTTAAATAAAATTTATAA
>FUFK010050508.1_pt1 | contig 10073 bp, 13 predicted proteins | sample 1021851 | NCBI WGS metagenome assembly FUFK01 (sample SAMEA51879418, study PRJEB19060) | metagenome | reverse complement strand
AAAACCTAAAGTAAAAGAGGTTGTTAAAAAAGAAATTAAAAAAGAAGAACCTTTAGTTTTAACAGAAGAAGTAAAAGAAATTCAAACTGAAAATAAAAAAGAAACTGTTCAAGAAACTAAATCTTCTTTAACATTTGGAGAATAATTATGGGAAGTAGTAGTGCTGCAACAGGAGGTGGAGGATCTGGTGTACCAGATATGATAAGACCACCAAAAGTTAGAAGAAAAGAAAAATTTCAAGAAAGTTTAAAAAATTTTAAAACACCTGCACAACTTATTATAGGAGGTATTAAAAAAATTGGTGAAGCAGCAAAAAAATCTAATTTAAAAAGAAGAAAATCATTTATTAAAAAACAAGGCTTAACAGGTGATGATATAAAAATGGATGATGCTTATCTTTCATCAAAAGAAGGTTTAGCAGAACTTCGTAAACAAGGTTACACAACTGCAGCAGATGTTTCTTCTGGAAGAGATGATGGTGATCGTGGTGGTAATCAAGTTGTACAAGCACCAACAGAAGCTACAATGACAGCACCAACTACAGCAGAAGTTTCTCAAAGTTCTGCAACAGATGCAACAGACGCAGCAACAGTAGATACAGATGATCCAACTTACATTAAAAGAAAAACAAAAAGACAAGGTAGATCATTAACAATACTAACATCATCTAAAGGAACAAGTGACGGCTTGACTTTAGGTAAACGAAGTTTATTAGGCTCATAATGGCAAAAACAGATTTAACAAAAAGTTTATTAAAAAGATTTGATCGTTTAACATCTCAAAGACAAAATTGGGAAACACACTGGCAAGAAGTTGCAGATTACATGATGCCAAGAAAAGCAGATGTAACTAAACTTAGATCCAAAGGTGACAAACGAACTGAACTTATTTTTGATTCATCTCCATTACAAGCAGTAGAACTGTTGGCAGCATCTTTACATGGAATGTTGACTAACCCTTCTACACCTTGGTTCTCATTAAGATTTAAAGAAGATATGGAAGATCAAGATGAAGCAAAAGAATGGTTAGAGTCTGCAACAGATACTATGTATGCAGCATTTAATCGTTCAAACTTTCAACAAGAAATATTTGAATTGTATCATGATCTAATTACATTTGGTACAGCTGCAATGTTTATTGAAGAAGATGAAGAAGATCTTTTAAAATTTTCAACAAGACACATTAATGAAGTTTACATTGCAGAAAATGACAAAGGTAGAATTGATACAGTATTTAGAAAATTTAAATTAAGTGCTAGAGCTGCAATACAAAAGTTCGGAGCAAACGCAGACTTTGAAGTTATTGCTAATAAAGATCCATACGAAGAAATAGATATTATACACGCAATCTATCCAAGATCAGATTTTAATCCTAAGAAACAAGATAAATCTAATATGCCTTTTGAGTCTGTATATATGACAGGTAAAGGTGAAGAGTTATCTGTATCTGGATTTAGAGAGTTTCCATTTGTAGTACCAAGATATTTAAAAGCATCGCATGAAATCTATGGAAGATCTCCTGCTATGACAGCTCTACCAGATGTNAAGATGCTAAATGAAATGTCTAANACTACAATCAAGTCTGCACANAAACAAGTNGANCCACCNTTNTTAGTTCCAGATGATGGATTTATTTTACCNGTAAGAACTGTNCCNGGTGGATTAAANTTTTATAGATCNGGTACAAGAGATAGAATTGAANCATTNAACATTGGTGCGAATACTCCATTAGGTTTAAANATGGAAGAGCAAAGAAGAAACTCAATTAGAAATGCTTTCTATGTAAATCAATTAATGATGCAACAAGGTCCACAAATGACAGCAACAGAAGTTATNCAAAGAAACGAAGANAAGATGAGATTACTTGGTCCAGTTCTTGGTAGACTTCAATCTGAATTATTAAAACCATTGATCGATAGATGTTTCTCAATTTTACTTAGAAAAAATTTATTTAGACCAGCTCCAGAATTTTTAGCAGGTAAAGATATAGAAATAGAATATGTATCACCATTAGCTAAAGCACAAAAATCTACAGAGCTGCAATCAATCATGAGAGCAATTGAAATCATGGGATCATTATCAAATGTTGCTCCAGTGTTTGATCATATTAATATAGATAAATTAGTTAGACATTTAACAGATATAGTTGGTGTTCCACAAAAAATATTAAAACCACAATCTGAGTTAAATGCAGAAAGAGAAGAAGCACAAGCACAACAACAACAAATGCAAAACATGCAACAACTACAACAAGTAGCAGAAGCAGGAGGAAAGATAGCACCATTAGCAAAGGCTTTACCAGAAGAGGCAAAAGCAGTAGCTAATGCAGATGCTGAGTAATGGATCAATTAAAACAATTAGAAAGACAACTCAAAGCATTAAGGGAAGCATACAAACAGATTTTTAATTCAGATGAAGGTAAACTTATTATATCTGATTTAGAAAAAAGATGTCACTTCATGTCAACCACAAATGTAAAAGGTGATAGTCATGAGAGTGCATANATGGAAGGTCAACGTAGCGTACTTCTATTTATTAAATCAATGCTACAAAACGATAATGAAAAAGGTAAATAACAATGTCACAAGAACAGATAACACAGGAAACTGTGCCTGTAGCAGAGACAACGAATCCTACTACAGAAGCACCACAACAAACTGAACAACCTATTTCTTCTACGACAGAGCAACCTACTGTTGCTAAATCTTGGAAGGAAGCAATATCAGAAGAGTTTAGAAATGATCCAAACATATCTAAATTTACTGAACTAGATGCGCTTGCTAAATCTTATATCAACGCAACTAGAATGATTGGTCAAGATAAGGTTGCCGTACCAAATGAAAACTCAACAGATGATCAATGGAATGAAGTCTATGCTAAACTTGGCAGACCCGAAACTGCCGACAAGTATAAACTTGAAGTTAAATCAGATGTTGTGCCAATTGATGAAGGTGCAATAAAAACTTTTGCTGAGACTTCTCATAAACTTGGTTTAAATAATAAACAAGCACAAGGTATACTTGAATATTATAAATCAATGATGGAAGGTACAGCTCAACAATCAAAAATTGATTATGAAACTTCTCATGCAGAAGCTCAACAACAGCTTCGTCAAGAGTGGGGAAAATCATATGATGAAAATATTAAGAAAGCTGCTGCTGTTGCAAAAGCAAATTTAGGAACAGATATTTTAGAAATACAACTTAAAGATGGATCTGTATTGGGTGATAATCCAGCACTGATTAAAGGTTTCTTAAAGATTGCTAATATGATGTCTGAAGATAAAATTGTTTCAACAGAGTCTGAAAATGTTGATCAAGGCAAAGATGTCGAGCAAGAGATAGCTAGAATTATGAATGATCGAACTGGTCCATATTGGAACAAAACTCATCCAGATCATGATAAAATAGTTCAACAAGTATACACATTGAGGTCTATGGTCGATGGCAAATGATCATTTAAATAACGAAGAAATAAAACTAGAAATACTCCGTATCGTAAAAGAAACTGGTACGGAGTATCAAAAAAATGACCCCTTGCCAATCTGTGAAAATTATTATAAATGGATTAAAGGTAAGACAATTCCTAAAAAGAACCTTACTGACAAGAAGGAATAGACTCTAGTCTAACAGACTTTAAATGCAAGAGATGCCTGTCATTCTGACAGAGAACCTTTCTGTTTTGTTTAAACTAAACTGACAAATAAGGAGACTAATATGTCATCACAAGTAACTACAGCATTTGTACAGCAGTATTCTGCTAACATTCAAATGCTATCTCAACAAATGGGATCGTTATTAAGAGACAAAGTTAGACTTGAAAGTGTCACTGGTAAGAATGCGTTCTTTGACCAAGTAGGTGCTGTTACGGCAGTAAAAAGAACAAGCAGACATTCAGACACTCCTCAAATAGATACACCTCACGCTAGACGTAGAGTATCTCTTGTGGATTATGAATTTGCTGATCTTATCGATGAACAAGACAAGGTAAGACTTTTAATCGATCCAACTTCATCTTACGCTCAAGCTGCAGCTTATGCTATGGGTAGAGCAATGGATGATGAAATCATTAGTGCNGCTNTNGGTACAGCNTTCACTGGTGAAACTGGCTCAACAAGCACAGCTAATGCGAATCAAATCGTACATGGTTCTGCTGGTTTAACTATTGCTAAATTAAGAACTGCAAAACAGACTCTTGATTTGAATAGTGTTGATCCATCAATCCCAAGACACATCATCGTTGGACCAAAACAAATCACTGATTTGTTAGGAACAACNGAGGTTACTTCATCTGACTTCAACACTGTTAAAGCGTTGGCGAATGGTGAGATNAACCAGTTTCTTGGTTTTAACTTCATTGTATCAAACAGACTATCTTTAGACGGAACTACTAGATCGTGCATAGCTTATGCTCAAGACGGAATCGCTTTGGGTGTAGGTAAAGATGTAACAGCTAGAATAGACGAGAGAGCTGACAAAGGTTATGCTACTCAAGTTTACTACTGTGCTTCTTTCGGTGCAACTAGAATGGAAGAAGATAAAGTTGTTGAAGTACAATGTACTGAATCGTAATAGGAGGACTAAAAAGTTATGGGTACTAAAAATACAGATCTAGTAGCAAACTTTGAGGCNTCTCCTCAAGTTGCTAATAANTCAGCTGAACTTCATGGCGTTCTAAGAACTGCTCATGGAACAGTTGAACTTGCCGCAGGTGATAGTGATAATGACGACATTGTTATGTTAGCACCGATTCCATCAAATGCTGCTGTTCCAAGTTTATTTATTGGATCAGACACATTAGGTGGTTCGTGTACTTTCAATGTTGGAATTTACAAAACTGATGGTACAGTTAAAGATGAAGATGTTTTTGCAACTGCGGTAGCTGATGCTGCTGCAATGGCAGACGTTAGATTTGAAGCTGCTGACATCGACACTGCTGGTAAGAAAATGTATGAATTAGCTGGAGACAGTACAGATCCAGGTGGTTACTACTACATCGCTGCTACAATGGCAGCTGCTGGTGGTACTGCTGGAACTATGTCTTGGAATATTNCATACGTTGTAAACTAATAGAATTTTAGGCGGGGAAAGCGAGAGTGGAACCCGCCTAGGATGCAATGAAACAAATAAAAGATTTAAAAACAATTTTACATTTTAAAAAAGGGAATTATGTATATCGTTATGTTCTTGTTGATCGTTTTCAGCATGGTCCTAAATATCATTATGGATTTGACATAAAAGAAGAACGTATGGAACAAGAAATTCACGCTTTAGAAAACAACAGAAAACTAAGAAGAAAATATATAATCAAAAATGACAAAAAATGATTTTGATCCAAGAAACTTAGGNTTATATNCTAAACCAAAACATTTATTGCATTTTCAGTGGCAAGACGATAATAGAGTTTATAGGTATGCTTTAGTTGAAATTATTAATGAAAAAGATATTAATAGTAGAAGTAAGCAGAAAAAAGATGAGTTAGAATTAACTCAAGAAGATATATGGAGAAAATATGGCATCAGTAGTAGATATTTGTAATGGAGCATTAAATCAACTTGGTGCATCCACAATCTTAACTTTGACAGAAGATTCTAAGAACGCAAGACTTTGCAANGCNAGATANACACAAGTAAGAGATAGCGTATTTAGATCACACCCTTGGAATTGTTTACAAAAAAGAGTTCAACTTGCTGCAGACACTGATACTCCTGCATGGGGTTTTACAAAACAATATACGTTACCTGCAGATTGTTTAAGAGTTTTAACAATACTTGATTATGATGCAGATTATAAAATAGANGGTAGAAAAATTTTAACTGATAACTCTACCATGAAAATACTTTACATTTCAAGAGTAGAAGATCCAAATGAGTATGATGAATTATTAAGAGAAACTTTATCAGCTNCACTTGCTGCNGATATTGCTTATGCAGTAACATCTTCTAATCCAACTGCTACAAATATGTTCAATCTATTTCAAAGTAAATTAAAAGANGCNAGATTTGTAGATTCAACAGAAGGTCAAAACTTATCTCCAGATAAAGGAATGGCAGACGTTATNGGNGCNGATACATTTATNAANTCNAGGTTNTANTAATGGCNAGAGTTGCNGTNCAGCTAACAAANTTTACTGGTGGTGAANTATCTCCAAGATTAGATGGTCGTAATGATTTAACTAAATATCCTACAGGATGTAAGACACTTGAAAACTTTATNGTGTTTCCACATGGTAGTGCTGCAAGAAGAAGTGGTACTCAGTTTGTTGCAGAANTAAAAGATAGNTCNNNNAAAACAAGATTAATCCCTTTCGAATTTTCTACAACACAAACTTANATGNTNGAGTTTGGNAATCANTANATAAGATTTTANAAAGANAATGGTCAAATNTTAGAATCAGANGTTACAATCAGTGGTGCAACACAAGCTAATCCAGTTGTAGTTACTGCAACAGGTCATAGCTATAGCAATGGTGATGAAATATCTATTAGTGGTGTTGTAGGTATGACAGAACTAAATAACAAAAGATATTTAGTTGCAAACAAAACAACCAATACATTTGAGATTACAGATGTTGATGGCACAAATATAAATGGNACAGGATTTACTGCTTACACTTCTGGTGGTGTAGCAAATAGAGTTTATGAAATATCAACACCATATTTAACAGCAGAACTATTTGATATTAAGTTTGCGCAATCTGCAGACGTTATGTACATCACACATCCTAATCATGAAGTAGAAAAACTATCAAGAACAGGTCATACCTCTTGGACTTTAGCTGATGTTGATTTTACGGATGGTCCATATCTAGATGATAATATTACAACAACAACATTAAATCCCGGATCACATACTGTAGGAACAGGTGTAGCAGTTGTTGCTTCATCTACTACAGGTATTAATGGTGGTAGTGGATTTCTTGCTACAGATGTTGGTAGATTAATTAGATTTGGAAGTGGTTATATGAAAGTAACTGCAAGAGCTGATACAACAAATATTACAGTAGAGATTATAGAAGATTTAGGATCATCAACTGCTTCAACAGATTTTGCATTAGGATCTTTTTCAGACACTACAGGTCATCCTTCTTGCGTAACTTTTTTTGAACAACGATTAGTTTTTGCAGGAACAACAGATCAACCTCAAACAGTTTTCTTTTCAAAGTCTGGTGATTATGAAAACATGAATGAAAATAGAGGTGGTACTGTAGCAGATGATGATGCAATCATTTATACAATCGCATCAAACCAAGTAAACGCAATTCGTTTCATGACAGCTACAAGAACTTTAATTATTGGAACAGCTGGTGGTGAGTTTGCAGTTAGTGGTGGTGGTACAGATGTTGCAATCACACCTACAAATATTTTAATTAAAAAACAATCTAACCATGGTGCAGCAAATGTAGATGCTATTCCTGCCGGGAATGCTACACTGTTTTTACAAAGAGCTAAAAGAAAATTAAGAGAGCTTGCATATAACTTTGATGTTGATGGTTATGTTTCTCCAGATTTAACCATCCTTGCCGAACACATCACCGAAGGTGGATTGACACAACTATCTTATCAACAAGAACCCAATCAAATTATTTGGGGTACAAGGGATGATGGTGAGTTAGTAGGTTTAACTTATCAAAGAGAACAACAAGTTGTTGCTTGGCATAGACACAAATTTGGTGGCACATTTGGATCTGGAGCTAGTGCTACTGGTTATGGTGTTTGTGAAAGTGTTGCAACAATACCTACAGATAATTCTGAATATCAAGTTTACGTTATTGTAAAAAGAACGATCAATAGTGTAACTAGAAGATATGTAGAGTACATAAACAATTTTGATTTTGATGAAACAGATGATACGACATTTAATTTTTTAGATTCACAACTTAATTACAGTGGTTCATCTACAGATACAATTACAGGATTAGATCACCTTGAAGGTCAAACAGTATCTATTTTAGCAGATGGTTCTACTCATCCAGATAAAACTGTTAGCTCTGGTAGTATAACTTTAGATAGAAATGTTACAAAAGCTAAAGTTGGATTAGGATACACATCTTTGTTACAGACTATGAGATTAGATGCTGGATCACAAGATGGAACATCTCAAGGTAAAACTAAAAGAATATTTGATATTTCAATAAGACTTTATGAATCTATTGGTGTAGAGGTTGGACCAGACTTATCTAATATGGAACGTATTCCATTTAGATCTTCTGCTGACGCTATGGATGAAGGTTTAGGAGTCTTTACAGGAGACAAAGAAGTGGAGTTTAGAGGTAATTATGAGACAGATGGGTTTATCTTTGTAAGACAAACTCAACCTTTACCTTTAACGATTTTATCGTTATACCCTAGACTTCAGACAAATGATGGATAATATACTAGATGTAGTGCCGTATGAAGCGAAGCATGGCAGATATATACTATCTAATCAAATGAATCATCCTCTAATGGATGAGGATGCAAAGTTTGATGGAGACGCAATGAATTTGGAACAAAAAGGATTAGCTTATACTTGTATGATTAATAATGAACCTATTGCAGCAGCTGGCATGAAAATGATTTGGAATGGTGTTGCAGAGGGTTGGGTTATTGCAACAAACAAAATTTGGGATCATCCTTTACTTGTTGCNAANGCAATCAAAAAAAATTTTGCACGANTAGCNAAAGAAAANAATATNAAAAGAGTTCAAACTGCTGTAAGACAAGATTATGACACAGGCATAAAATTTGCTNAGTGGTTAGGATTGGAGAANGANGGNTTAATGAAACACTATGGATTTGATGGTTCACATCAATACAGATANGCGAGGATATTTTAATGGCATTTGTAGCACCAATAGCATCAGCAGTTACAGCAGTTACGGCAGTAGCTGCAGCNNNACAAGCATCNGCAGCAGGTAGATATAATCAAGCTGTTGCTAATCGTAATGCTACAATAAAAGAACAAGAAGCTGAACAAATAGAAAAACAAAAAGAATTTGACATTGCTAAATTTGATCAACAATTTACACAATTACAAGGTCAAACTAAAACTAGAATATTATTTTCTGGTGCAGAACTATCTGGTTCTGGTTTAAGAATATTAAGACAGAATGCTGAACAAGCAGAAATAGAAAAAGATATTATAGAATATAATGCTAATATAAATAAAGCTAGAAAATTTGAAGAAGCTAACTTTGCAAGAATGCAAGGTGTAGTAGCTAGAAATCAAGCTCGTTCTGCTGAATTTGGATACTATGCTCAAGCAGGCACAAGTTTACTTACAGGGTTTGGAGAATAGTTATGCCAAAGATACCTACATTTCAAGCAAGAGGTAGACCTACTACAGATGCTCCGGGAGTAACTACAGGAATACAAATATCACCAACNGCNACTCCTGCTGCAGGATTACTACCACAATTAAATACACTTACAAACTATGCTATAAAAAAAAGAGATATAGCAGAAAAAGTACAAGCTAATAAAAAAGTTTTTGAAATAAAAGGTGAGCTAGATAAATATTTAAAAGCTGAAGAACAAAATATTGATGATGAAAATGCAATTAATAATTTTAAAACTAAATACAACGATTATATAAAACAAGAATTATCTTTAATTACAAATAATAGAGTAAAAAAAAGAATACAACAAAATCTTGATTTAGAATATTCTGAATATGTTTATAATATAAAAAAAAATTCTTATACTGCATTAGAAAAAAATGCTTTAGAAGATGTTAATAATAACATTACTTCTTACACTAGCAAATATTCAACAACACAAGACGTTCAACTAAAATCTAAATACAGAACTGAAGCACAAAATAAAATAAAACAATTTGCTGAAGATTTTGATTTACCAAAAAATGTATTAGATAAAAAATTAGAAGCTCTTGATAGAGATTTTTTATTAGCAGATATGCAACAATTTGCAGGAAATATTAATGGTGTTGATGCAATTAAATTTGCAGATAATGCTTATGGTGGAGAAAAAGTATTAAACAATGATGATTTTGGTAAAGGTGTTTTTAATGGGTATAAACAAAAAATATCTGAATTAACAGTAAAAGGTGATCCAAATTCTGATTATGATAGAGC
>FUFK010043272.1_pt1 | contig 10073 bp, 14 predicted proteins | sample 1021851 | NCBI WGS metagenome assembly FUFK01 (sample SAMEA51879418, study PRJEB19060) | metagenome | reverse complement strand
TAATAATAATTATATAAAAGAAAAAATAAAAGAATATTTAAATGTGTACTCACATGCACTCGATCTCATCACTCAGACACGAGGTCAATGGAAGTGGGATAAAAGAGAAGAAGGAATAGCTGAAGAGATAATTAATCTTGGAGTAACAGTTCATGAATTTAGAAAAGCAGTACAGAAGAAACTACATCAATGTAGAAAAGAATATTCAAGACCACCATATACGATAGCTTACTTCAAGGCTTACTGGCAACCAAAGCCTAAGACAACAGAAGGAATAACAAAAGAGCTTGGTAAAAAAATGAAACCTAAATATACTCATGTGTATAAAACTTAGATGGTCGTTTAGTTTATGTACATATACAATATATCGTTACTGCCAGGACAAAAAAGCGACCCTATCGCCCCCCTACCCTACAGCGTACATGTGGGGGTACTACAAAAATATTTTCCATTTTTTCATATAGGAGTTTTACATGGATAAGAAAACATTAAATTTAGTTCAGGGAAAAAAGTATTTTCTCAATGGTGTAGAGAAAACGCAATGGATAAAGATCGGAAAGTTATTTACTAAGATGGATATTCCTTCGTCAGTTAAGTTAGATGCTTTGCCCTTACCTGATGATAAAGGTGAAGTATGGCTGAAGGTATTTCCTGAAGATCGAAAAGAAGAAGTTCTGGATACATCGAATGCAACTCTTGAAAATGATTTAGATAAACCAAAGGTCGAAGATGACGAAATCCCATGGTAGAAAACGAGTTGTTCCCAGGCTTAATAATTTAGGTGGTGTTCGTGATATATCAAAAAAGCTTAAAGGGTCTGATGTTATTTTTGAGAATAGGGAAAAACTTGCAGAAGCATTGTTGTCGATTAGCCAAGCCAAAGTTACTGACGTTGTGGATTGGGATAGCGAAGGCAAGGTTAAAGTTAAGGATTTATCTGATATACCTGAACACGCTTTACAAAGCATTAAGAAGATCAAAGCGAGACCGGTGGGTGAAAGTTTTGAAGTTGAAATTGAAATGATTGATAAGGTCAGGGTTTTACAAATGCTTGCCAAGTCGGCTGGTATTTTAGATCGAACTCCTGAGAGTGAAAAGCCAAGTGTTATTGAAGTCAATATGGTAGGACCGAATGACAAGTAATTATCTTTTACCTGAAGGAAATATACAGATCAGTTTTAGTGGTGGTCGGACTTCAGGTTATATGCTTTACAAGATACTTGAAGCTAATAAAGGTCTACCTGATCGAGCAAAAGTTATATTTACAAATACTGGAAGAGAGATGGAGCAGACTTTAGATTTTGTTCAGGAATGTTCTGATAAATGGAATGTAAATATTATTTGGCTAGAGTATGACATTGTTGAAAATAGAAATACTTTTAAAATCGTAAATCATAATTCAGCTAGTCGTAACGGCGAACCATTTAAAAAGCTTCTTTTAAAATATGCAAGACTACCAAATGCACTTCAAAGATTTTGTACTGGTGTTTTAAAAATACAAACTGCTAGTAAGTATCTTAAATCCTTACAATGGCATCGTTGGTCAAATGCACTTGGGATTAGGTATGACGAAAAACGAAGAGTCAAAACTGATTATAGAGATGGTTTTTATCCTTTTTATCCACTTGTTGATAATAAAGATAATATTTATTCAATAGACAAATTTTGGAATACACAAGACTTTAAGCTTAATTTACCAGTCATTAAAGGCAAAACATTGATGGGAAACTGTGATGGTTGCTTTTTAAAGTCAGAATCACATTTAGCTACTTTATTTAGAGAGTATCCTGACAAAGCAAAATGGTGGATTGAAATGGAAAAACTTACTGGAAAACAATTTAATAGAGATCGAAACCTATCTGAATTCAATGATTTTGTAACAAAACAACAAGATTGGGTATTTGATCAACAAGGATATTTTTGCCAAGCAAACTTAGGAGAATGTACTGGATGACAGAAAAACCTGATAAATTAAATTTAGATTTTAGNACNTCACCTACTGTNTGGAAGTTTTTAAAAGATGATAGTTTTGTTAGAGGATTAATTGGTCCAGTTGGATCAGGTAAATCCTATGCTTCATGTGCTGAAGTTTTNAAAAGAGCTGTCCAGCAAAAACCATCCCCAAGAGATGGGATCAGATATTCCAGGTTTGTTGTGGTGAGAAACTCTTACCCTATGCTTAAAACCACAACGATAAAAACGTGGCTGGAGTTATTCCCTGAGAATGTTTGGGGTGGTCTTCATTGGTCACCACCGATTAAACATCATTTAAAATTACCAGCTCGTGGCAATGCTTCAGGCATTGATTGTGAAGTTATTTTCTTGGCACTTGATCAACCTAAAGATACTCGTAAGCTTTTGTCTTTAGAACTTACTGGAGCTTTCGTCAATGAAGCAAGAGAGCTTCCCAAAGCCGTCATTGATGGTTTGTCTCATAGAGTAGGAAGATACCCTTCTATGGCTGATGGTGGTTGTACCTGGAGAGGTATTTGGATGGATAGCAACCCTTGTGATGATGATCATTGGATGTACAACATGGCAGAAAAAGAAAAGCCTAAAGGTAAGTTTGCCTGGCATTTTTATCGTCAACCAGGGGGTGTATTTGAAGTACCCTTGAAAGAAGTTCCCAAAGAAATACCTGAAGCTCAAGGTTATATATCGGCTGGTGGTAAGTGGTTTAAAACCAATCCTAAAGCTGAGAACTTACATAACCTTCCTGATGGTTATTATGANCAGTTGTTAGGGGGAAAAAATTTAGATTGGGTCAGATGTTATGCCGAAGGTAAATACACTTATGTCCAGGAAGGNAGACCAGTTTGGTCAGAATATGATGATTCAACGATGTCGGCTGATCTTATGGTTGATGAGAATGTGCCAGTACAAGTTGGATTAGACTTTGGACTTACACCTTCGGCTGTCTTTGCTCAACGTATGCCATCAGGAGCATGGCACATTCTCCATGAGATTGTAACGTATGATATGGGTCTAGATCGATTTACAAATATTTTAAAATCTGAAATGGCTGTACGTTTTCCTAAGAATGAATTTATGGTTTGGGGTGATCCTGCTGGAGCTTCAAGAGATGGTATCTACGAGCAAACCTCTTTTGAGTTTCTTAAAACCAATGGGATACTTGCCAGACCAACTGCTACGAATGATTTTAAGGTCAGGCGAGAAGCCGTTGCTATGCCGATGAATAGACTTATCCAGGGCAAGCCTGGGTTCTTAGTCAATAGAAAATGTCTTAGACTGAGAAAGTCTTTGTCTGGTGGATACCATTTTACCAGGGTAGCTATAGGAGCTGGTCAGGAAAGATTTAGAGATAAACCGAATAAAAACGAACATTCCCACGTTGGGGATGCTTTAGGGTATTGCCTTCTTGGTGGGGGTGAAATGAAACGTATGACCAGAGGAACAAGAACTTTTAGTCAGCCTATTGTGGCGAAATCTGATTTTGATATTTTTGCATGAGGTGATTTATGTTTACAGCAGAAGAATTAATGGATGTTATGAAAGTCGATGGCGTTTATCATCGTATTGTACCTTTTCATCCAAGACATTTGCATATGACAGAGTTTAGAGATGTTGATCAAGAGATCATTGAAGGTTATGGCAGACCTCATATCGAAGACTATTCTGTCGATGGATTAAGCTATACAGTTTTGTATAAAGGCGAAGTTTACATTGTGTTTGGGATTTACCCTTTGTGGAGAGGTGTAGCTGAAGCCTGGATGCTTCCATCTAAAAAATTAACCGATATAAAATTGAAATTTCATAAGTCTGCATTACGCTTTTTTCGATATGCTCCAGCTAAATTAAAACTCCATCGATTANAAACTTATGTTCGTTCTACTAATGTTCGTGCCATCAAATGGATGGAAGCGTGTTATTTTAATCGAGAAGGATTATTAAAACGATATGGTCCTGATATCAAGGACTATTATGCATATGGGAGATTATATCAATGAGTGCAGTAACAAGACCAATCGGTAGAGCGTTAGGTTTATCTAAGACACCAGCTCCACCAGGACCATCTCAAGCAGAATTAGATGCTATTTCAGCAAGGGAAAGACGAGCTGAAGAAAGTNAAAGAGATGAAAGATCAAAGCTTGCTTCACAAAGAATTGCTCGAAGACGAGGTACAAGACGAAACCAACTCATGTCTGATATGAGAGAAAATCCATCTATGGGAGTTGATGCTCCACAAAGAACTCTAGGTCCAGGTCGTAATCCAAGAACATGAGATCGTATCCTCGTAACCCTAGAAAAGTTGAGAAAGGTCTTGAGGTTTGCCANAGNTGTAAAGTGGCATTGGTCAAGGTAGAAAAAGAAGGTTGTGAAATAAAAGAATGTCCAATATGCAAAGTAGAAGACGATGGTCGCTAAAAAATTTCAAAACCCTAAAGGTGGTTTAAATGAAGCTGGTCGAAAACATTTTAAAAAAACAGAAGGAAGTAATCTTAAAAGACCGATTAAGTCAGGCACAAGTCCAAGAAGAATATCTTTTGCATCGAGGTTTGCTGGTATGAAAGGACCTGAAAGAGATGAAAAAGGAAGACCAACAAGACTAGCTTTAGCACTTAAAGCTTGGGGTTTTAGATCAAAAGAAAGTGCAAGAAACTTTGCGAATAGGCATAAAAAATCATGACAAAATTAAATCCAGACCAACTCAGAAAAAGATTTGAACAAGCCGATAGGCAAAAGGCACATTGGAGGTCTATTTACGAAGATGCTTACCGATATGCCCTTCCTGATCGAAATCTGTATGATGGGTACTATGAAGGTAATGTGCCAGGTCAAGACAAGATGTCCAGGGTGTTTGATTCAACAGCGATACAATCTACACAAAAATTTGCAAACAGAATACAATCTGGATTGTTTCCACCCCAACAATCATGGTGCAGATTAACACCTGGAGAAGAAATACCAGATGAAAGAAAAGTAGAAGTCCAACAAATTCTTGATCGATATGCTGAGCAGATGTTCTCAGTTATGAGACAATCCAGGTTTGATATGGCAATGGGTGAGTTCTTGATGGAGCTTGCTATTGGAACGGCTGTGCTTCTTATTCAGCCAGGAGATGAGATTGAGCCAATCCGATATACAGCAATACCAACTTTTTTGATTTCCTTCGATGAAGGACCAAGAGGTAATGTTGAGAAAATATATCGAAAACTGAAAAGACCTTATGAGGTTTTAGACCAGGAGTTCCCAGACATTAAGATACCAAATGAGATGGTCAAAAGATATGAGAATGATCCAACCGAAATGGTAGAGATGATTGAAGGCACATACTACGACAAACAATCAGGAACTGTTCATTACCAAATAATCGATTACTCAGGAAAGCATGAGCTTGTCTATCGAGAGCTAAACAGCTTTCCTTGGGTTGTATCACGTTATATGAAAACGGCTGGAGAAAGATATGGCAGAGGACCAGTTCTAACTGGATTGCCAGATATAAAATCTTTGAACAAAGTCAAAGAACTTGCATTGAGAAATGCTTCTCTTTCTATCGGTGGTGTCTTTACGGCAACAGATGATGGAGTTCTTAATCCAAATACAGTTCGTATTGTGCCTGGAGCGATTATACCAGTTGCAAGAAATGGTGGACCTCAAGGCGAAAGTCTAAGACCTTTACCAAGATCAGGTGATGCCAGTCTATCTCAGTTTACATCAAACGATTTGATTGCATCGATCAAAACAATTCTGCTCGATGAAAGTCTGCCACCTGATAACATGAGTGCCAGATCAGCAACTGAAGTTCAGTTTCGTATGAAGCAACTGTCTCAAAATTTAGGATCAGCTTTTGGAAGATTAATATCTGAGACAATGTACCCTATTGTCAGACGAACTTTAGAAGTTATGAATGATCTTGGCATGATTGAACTGCCATTGAAGGTCAATGGACTGCAAGTCAAGATAACACCGACAGCTCCTTTGGCAATGGCTCAGAACATGGAAAAGGTTAATGAAGTTTTAAATTTTATGCAGATTGCACAAAGTCTAGGACCACAAGGTCAGCTCTTTATCAATCAAGAAAAGGCAATCGATTTTATAGCTGAGAACTTAGGCATACCAGCCGAACTCAGAACAACAGCAGAAGAAAGACAATCAATAATACAACAAGCTACAGAAGTAGCACAACAATCAGGAATGATGAATGAACAACAACCAAGCGAACAAGATCAGGTCGATCAACAGTAACTCTGGATGGGAAAGTATAGATGGACCTCCAACCCCCTTTCCCCCAGAGCCAAGCGAAATAGATAAAATCTATACAAGAGTATTTTCAAGTGAAGATGGTCAGAAAGTCCTCGATCATTTGAAAGCCATTACAATCGATCAACCAGCCTGGACACCAGGAGCAGAGCCTTCTTATGGCTATGCAAGAGAGGGTCAAAACTCGATTGTAAGAGAAATAGTGCAACGTATAAAGAGGTGTATCAATGAATGAAGAAAAAGATGTAAGTCAAGAAGAACAAATCGAAGAGGTTGTTGAAGAACAGCAACCTTCAGGTTTAATGGCTCAAGAAAAAGAAAACATGGAAAGTGAGGTACAAGATGGCGAAGGCATCAACACGCACCAAGATGAAAATACTGGAGCAGAGGAAAAAGGCGAAGGTGAAATCTACGAAAGACCAGACTGGTTTCCAGAAAAGTTCTGGGATGAAAAGGATGGTCCTAACATTGAAAACATGGCTAAAAGCATTTCTCANTTGGAGAAAAAATTAGGAGANACAGCACCTGATCACTATGATTTGTCAGAAGTTCAAGTTGATCCTGAAGACCCAGTTGTTAAAACTGTACTAGAGTTTGGAAAAGAAAAACAGCTTTCTCAAAAATCTATTACTGGATTAATTAACAAAGTTATTGAGGTTACTGGTGGTATAGAAAAAGAAGCTGAATTAGATATTCAAAAGGAAAAAGAAAAGATTGGACCGAATGCCCCAGAAATAATTCAATCTAATATTAGATGGAATGACAAAATGCTTAAAGATGGTATCTTCAATCAAGACGATTACAACGAAATTGAAATGCTTGGTGGTACTGCTGAAGGCATAAGAGTATTGCAAAAAATCAGAAACATGATTGGAGAGCAAGAAATACCAGTTGTGTCTGTGCCTGGCAGTAGACCTGATAAAGCAGAGCTTCAAGCAATGGTGGCTGATCCTAAATATCAAACTGATCCAGTTTACAGACAAAAGGTTGAGAAAGCTTTTCAAGAAGCTTATGGATAGTGTATAAATACTAGATNTGTAATCTAGGCTTTACAAACNACTATATCTTGGTGTATCTTGTAAATTAGATCGATAACTCTCGTCAGCCGATCGACTTTAGTAAAAGTTTAGGTCGAATTTTTCGGTAACCCAAACGATGTAATAATTTAACTATGGAGAAGCTTTTATGGCTACAACTTTAAGTCCAGCGTTTGTAACGCTGTTTGAAGCCGAAGTCCATCAAGCTTATCAGGCATCTGCTACTCTAAGAAATGTTGCTCGTATGAGAACTGGGGTAGAGGGATCGACTGCTAAGTTTCCGATTTTGGCAAAAGGTTCAGCTTCTGTAAGAACACCTTCTACAGATGTTGTTCCTCTNAATGGTACATTTTCAAGTGTAACTGCAACTCTTACTGATTATGTTGCTTCTGAATATTCAGACATTTTTAATCAGGCAAAGATTAACTTTGANGAAAGACAAGAGCTTGCAAAACTCGTTGGAAATGCAATAGGAAGAAGAGAAGATCAAATCATNATTGATGCATTAATTGCTGGTTCTGCTGGAACAACAGTAGCAAATACTGTCGTAACTTCAGGTTCAGGAAGTGCATCTGATTTGAATGTAGGTAAGATTATCGAAGCCAAGAAAGGCTTAGATGCTAAATCTGTACCACCAACAGATCGTCATATGATTATCCATGCTAATTCACTAGCATCATTGCTTGGAGATGAAAGAGCAATCTCAGCAGACTTTGCTCAAGTCCAGGCATTAGTCAGAGGTGAAGTAAACTCTTTTATGGGTTTCACTATGCATATGATTGGTGATAGAGATGAAGGTGGACTTCCAAAGGATGGGTCTAACGACAGAACTTGCCTGGCATTTCACAGAGATGCTATCGGTTGTGCTGTTGGCATCCCACCGAAAACAGAAGTCAACTACATTCCTGAGAAAACTTCTTTCTTAGTAACAGCAATGTATTCTGCTGGAGCAATCGTAATTGATGCGAATGGTCTAGTAGATATAACTTGTAGGGAGAGTTAATCATGGCATTTAGTAGAACTGGATGGAATCCAATAGGTGGTCAATCCAAAAAAGGTGTTGCACCACAACTCTTCACATACACTACAACTGATGCAGTCGGTACAATCGATGCTTCAGGATACTTCAATGATATATCTGATGATGTAAGTGTAGGTGATGTCATTATATCTGTAACAAGTACTGGTGGTACATTAGCATCATCAATCCATACTGTCGTATCAAATGCTTCAGGTGTGGTTGATATTTCTGATGGCACAACAATAAGTCAGACAGATAGTGACTAATATTTAGAAAGGCGAGGATATGGCAGAAGGCGATACAGATGTTTCGATTTGTTCTCAAGCACTCCTCCTCCTAGGAGCAAATCAAATAACTTCTTTTGCCGATGGAACAGCACCGAGTTCAGTTTGTTCTGTGCTATATCCTCGTGTTAAATCACAAACTTTGGGAATGTATCCCTGGTCATTTACTTTGACCAAACAACAATTAGGAAGACTAACCACAGCTCCAACGAATGTTTACTTGTATGCTTATCAGTTACCTTCCGATATGTTTTTAGGTGTACCACGAGCAGTTTATGCTTCGACATCAACTGGAGCGTTACCTAAAATTACAGACTATGAAATACAAGGTGATCAGCTTTTAACAAATGAAACAACGATTGTACTCGATTATCAAAGATTAGTTTCAGAAGCAGATATGCCCTCTTACTTTATACAAATGCTGGTTTATCAAATGGCATGGCATCTAGCAGAACCAGTTACAGATCAAACAACAAAAAGTGATTATTGGCGAACTGTTGCTTTAGGAACACCAGTAGAAAATATGAGAGGTGGTTATTTTAGACAAGCAATCAACATTGATGGAGCTGGACAATCTAAAACAGTTATAGCTGATTATCTCTTAACTGAGGTGAGATAGTGTCAAGAATTACACAGTACCAGTCAAGCTTTACAGTTGGTGAGATTGATCCTCTATTGTTTGGAAGAGTTGATTTACAACAATATCCTTCTGCTTTGGAGAAAGCACAGAATGTTGTGATATTACCTCAAGGTGGTTTTGAAAGAAGACCTGGCTTGAGATTTATGATGGATGTCAGTTCTCATTTAGGTGGATCATTTACAACTTTAGATGGTATTAGATTAATTCCTTTTGAATTTTCAACGACACAATCTTATATGCTTGTGTTTGTAAAAAACTCTACATCNAATACCAGGATGTTTGTGTTTGCCAATGCACAACAAATAACAAATATAAATAGTTCTGGAAATGATTATCTTGAATGTGCTTTAGGTGATATTGATCTAGATCGTCTATACTTTACTCAAAGTGCAGATACTTTAATTTTAGTTCATGAAGATATGTCACCTAAGTCTATTGTTAGAGGTGGAAGCAACTCAACCTGGACATTTTCAACAATAAGTTTGACTTTACCGAAACACGCTTTTTCAACATCAACATCAAATCCAAGTGCTACCATTACACCAGATGCAGTTGATGGAACTGTTAAGATTACTGCAAGTAGTTCTGTCTTTACATCATCTCATGAGGATCAATACATCAATGTTCTTAATGGTTTTGGTCGTGCAAGAATAGTAGAAATAGAATCAGGAACAGTTATAAAAGTCGTAACAGAAATACCTTTTTTTGAAAATGATGTTGCTATTGCTTCAGGGGCATGGGAGCTAGAAGAAGGATATGAAGATGTCTTTTCAAGTACCAGGGGTTTCCCTAGAACTTGTACCTTCCATGAAGGCAGATTGTACTTTGGTGGATCAAAGTCTTTACCCAATAGTTTGTTTGGATCAAAG
>FUFK010043671.1_pt1 | contig 10074 bp, 14 predicted proteins | sample 1021851 | NCBI WGS metagenome assembly FUFK01 (sample SAMEA51879418, study PRJEB19060) | metagenome | reverse complement strand
GGTGAGTGATGGACCTGAGTGACGAACGACTGCACAAGAGGAGAGTGCCTTGGGCGCAACTGGTCCGTGAGGGCTACGATCCTCGCAAAGTCATGCTTGAGGCTCAGAGGCAAGGCATGAACCTGCTTGCGTCGAAGGCTCGAATGAGAATCGACAACCAAAGACGAGAACAGGAAAAGAAACAACAGACTTGACAGACATGGGACAACCCCATAATAATGAAAGACCATACAGGAGAATGTAATGGCTGAAACCGTAACAAAACTTCGAAAGGCTCAGAAGACCAACAAGAAACGTGAATGGACGTGGCCGTCCTTCATTGATGCTTGGCAGACATCTGAGTCCTACGAAGAAGTCCTTGAAAAGCTGGGCTTCGAAGACACGCAGAAAGAGCGTAGCTTCATCGGCGTCAAGGCATCTTATGCTCGAAAGAAGGGCATCCCACTCAAGAAGCTTTATCGGAAGACGCGTCAAGGACACTCAAAGGTGGACTGGAATGCTCTCGCCGATCGAGCAAGGCAGAAACAAAATGCTGACGGATGATCACATTTCGTTCTTCCGATTCATTGGCAAAGCCAACTGGCTGTTCTGGTCTGTCTACTTCAACTTGTATACAAACAAAGTTACCAGACAGCGGCATACAAAAATCAAGGAGTTCAACAATGACTGACATTGAAAAAGCCGAGGGGTCGTACAAAGTCTACTTGGCAATCAAAAGTGACACCAAACTGGAGGGCAAGTTCAGTTGTACTCGGGACGGCGTTCAGTACTACAAGGGTAAAAAGATGACCGAGCCTGACTTTTCAGAGGTCTCCGTCTACTTGGCTCAGAAGTATCGCGTGGTCTCATCCAAGGAAGAACTGAAGTCAGGGATCATGGCAGCGTCCAAGAAGATTGAGCCTCAACTCATCTACGGGACCAACTTACCTGAAGACTTTCGAGACAAGGTCAAGGAGTACTTGGAGATCAACCCGCCTTCCTTCCGAAGGTACGACATCACAACGGACGCTGTTGCTGAGTTCGTTGACCCACAAGGGTGGGAGGAGCAGCAACGATTGACAGAGATGAAAGTAGCAAAGGCCCTAAAAGAGCAAGGGCTTCAGAAAGTACGAGTCACGTACAAAGGAGAACGAAAAATGCGCTGGTTCCCAATCTCGGGAGCTTGAACAAACCACTACAGGAGAGTGCTGTGGAACTCACATCACAAGAAATACTCGCCCTCACAAAGGCGATTCCAAGCAAGGCCGTCACGATTGCAAAACGTGACATTGAAAATAACACTGAGATCGACGTGAACCTCGTCGTCAAGGTCGCTGGTAAACTCAAACGCGGCAAGAAATCAAAGCCAGTCAAGGCTACCTCCACNATCCCGTGGAAGGTNGCTCTGGCTCTCTTCGCCAAGCGTTCCGGGTTTACCCGTGAGCAAACCGCCAAGGTGCTGCTGGATGCGGTCACCATGGCCCTCAACACCAACAAGGACAAGGAGTCTGAACTCCTTGAAGAGATGGGCGTTGGGGATGCTCTGGCGATGCTTGACCGAGAGGTCTTCGAGAAGCTTCCAAAGAAGACTCGTGATGGAAACATCACCTTCGAGGTGGCAGTAGTCGAGGCCGTTCGCGAGCCGATGTTGGTGGCTAACGAAGACGTTTCATTCCTTGGGGAAGGGGAAGACGCGGCTAAGTAAGTCACCGGGGCCACCGTTTCAGCGGGGCGGTGGTCCCACTTTTTATTATGGAAATGACAGATCAAATCGAAGACTACGAGCGAATCGACACCTTCCAACTGGTGTTCCAGATGACCCAAGCCATGGGTGGCCTGCAAAAAGGCAAGCACTCAAAGATGGCCTACATCTATGGAACCAGTCGTTCACGGCTCCGCAGCATCCTCAAGCGTGAGGCCAAGGCTCCAACCTTGGACACTGTGGTGTCTTGGATGAATCGTGTCTATCGCATGACCGGGATGAAGGTTGTGCTGACCATCACCCCTGATCTGAAGATGCACTACAGCATCGTTGGACAGGACGCCGATCGTATCGACGGTATGATTGTTCCCCCAAAAAACAGTTTGTAGAAGGTTGAACGACCGACTACACAACCAAGCCCTTTGGGGACTGATCCCCCCAAAAGTTGGGCTCCTGACTGAGCCCACCGGAACTCCGGTGGTGCTCTTTCGGGAACCTGTCAGGAGTAACCATGTGGATTCAAAACGCGAAGAACGCACGCATTACGCAAGCAGCAGCAGAGCTTTCATACAGCCGAGGCAACGGCACATCGATTTATCCATGCCCTTCATGTGGCATGCTGGAGCGAGGCTCCAGTGACAAGAAGCGAGGCCCTGTTGGGTTCAATCGTACAGAGGTAGCGTGGCAATGTCATCGTTGTGGTGCCAAGGGCGACGTGGTTGACTTCGTAGCGTTTCACTTCTTTCAGCAAAAGTTGGGCAATCTTGACCGGAATCAGCAGTCCGTCGTTCGGGATTGGTTTGCCGAACAAGGATACTGCACACCGTCTGGTGTCCCGTCTCACATTCAGCCTGACCCTTCTAAGCGTCCAGTGGTCACACCGATGCCCACTAAAGGCTATGTTCGACCACCAGAAGAAGAGCTTCAAAGCCTTTGGGCAGCAAGCACCACTGTGGAGGCAGCCCTTGAGCAACCTGCAAGCTTTGCAGAACAGTTGAGCAAGTGGATGATACAGAGACGGTTTTCACCAAAGCTGCTCGACACAACAGAGTGTATTCGCATTCTGCCGCTGCCGAACGATTACAAGTATCCAGAGTGGTTCACTCATCAGTGGGGAGGCATCTACCGTGTTGCAGCCCCCTGCTTTGAGCCTGACGGAACTTTCGCAAGCATTCACTGCCGCAGTGTTGCCTACACTCGTGGACGACAACCATCGTCCTCCAAGACTCGATGGCCAATCGGATACGAGGCCGGTGGTCTGCTGATGGCGAACACACTTGCACAACGAATGATGCGAGGTGGAATCGTGTCTTCGTTGGACGGAATGTTGATCTGCGAAGGCATCACTGATTTTATGAGAGCATGTGAGCAGGCACACCGTGAGTCTTTGCGACTTGCGATCGTCGCTGGCACGTCCGGCAGCTACAAGTCTCTTGCTAAGATCAACATCCCAACTGATCTCAAGATTTTTATTGCAACCGATTCAGATGCTTCCGGCGATGACTACGCAGCAATCATCTGCGACCAACTTCCCAAACACACCCTTTACCGCGTACCGCTGGAGTCAAACGATGGCTGATTTAGATGAAGTCCTCGCCGCTGGACAGAGAAGACTCGCTGACCTTTTGCATGCTGCCGAAAACGAACACTGCGTCAATCAGCCCAATCAACTACCCGAAGAAGTAACCCTCCCAGAAAATGAAACAGATGGTCGAATCACCGACCTCATGGATCAGTTTACAGATCGGAACGGACAACCCACCGGTAGGTTTCGTAAAAACAAAAACAACCTCTACATTATTCTTCGTCGCGACCGTCGATGGCGGGGTCGAGTTTGGCTCAACAGCTTCACGAACACTCTTAAGATTGACGATCGGGACTACCGAGACACGGATGATACGAGAATCGCATTATGGGTATCGAGAGCATACGGTTTGGAATACTCAGAGGCAGCCATAAGCGCGACCACTCAACTCATCGGAGAAGAGAACAAACGCAATCCATTGATTGAATGGTTGGACTCGATTCACTGGGATGGCACTCCTCGTCTGGCGTCTTGGATTATCGAGGCTACTGATTGTCCTGATACAGAACTCAACCGTAAGATGGCAGAGAAGTGGCTTATTCAAGCCATAGCGAGAGCCTATCAACCCGGATGCAAAGCGGACTGCGTGTTGATTCTTGCAGGCGATCAAGGCGCTGGAAAGAGCACTCTGTTCCGAACCCTTGCCACCGATGAATACTTTGCGGATACGCCGCTCGACATCGGCTCTGCAAACTCGTACAGTCAGATTGCTCGCGCTTGGATTTATGAAGTAGCGGAGTTGGACTCTGTGCGCCGGTCAGCCAACAGTGCAACCAAGGCGTTTCTGAGTGCTCAGGAAGACAACTTTCGTCCTGCCTACGGTCGTCACGCAATCACAATCAAACGTCATGTGGTCTTCGCTGGTACAACCAACGAGGCTCAGTTCATCAACGACATGACCGGCTCAAGAAGGTATTGGCCCATCAAAGTTAATGAAGTCAACCTACACTGGGTGCGTGAAAATAGAGACCAGTTGTGGGCGGAGGCGATCGTTGCCTACCGAGCCGGAGAGACTTGGTATCTCGACAAAGAGATGGACATCAAGAGGCATGATTTCAGCAAGATTTATCGGCAGGATGACCCTTGGGTCGAGCCGATTACCAGCTACCTCATGGTGCATCGTGGTCATGTGACGATGACCATGGTGATGGAAGAAGGGCTGAAGATTGAAAGAGCGAGGATGAACCGGAGAGATGAGATGAGAATTTCGGAGATTCTTAGAGAACTACACTATGAAAAGAAAAGAACGACTGTCGATGGCAAACGTAAGTATGTCTGGACAAAAAGTGAAATACTAAAGATACAAAGTAAGGAAGCATAATGTCACTTGTAGCACTTGGCGGGGGCGTTTTTCTCGCACCCGGAAACAACAACGAAGAGCAGGCCCTGAGCCGATTCAAGATTACAAACCCAGAGTACAGCGTTGCCATGGGGATGCGGAAAAAGGGCAAGTACGTTCCGATTCCTGACCCGCATATCAACGCCTGTCACAGGATTCCGTTTGATCATCCTTGGGGCGGAGGTCTTGCTGTACCGAGAAAGGCGGCCTCGCAGATGAACCTTGGAGAGATGGTCGATGTCAGGACCATGCCTGAAAGTGAACCCGTACATCTGGATGCGGCATTTTCTCTTCGTGATTACCAGCAAATGGCCTTGAGCCAATGGCAAACAAACTCCGGCGAGGGTGTCGTGATCGCACCATGCGGTGCCGGAAAAACTGCAATCGGCGTGTCAGCAATGACTTTGTTTGCAACCAAGGCTCTTGTCCTTGTTCACACGAATGACCTTGCTGTTCAATGGATGAATCGCATCGAAACCATGCTTAACGTAAAGGCAACACAATATGGCGCGGGTAAGAAAGACGACACGGGACGCATTGTCGTCGCAACTTTTCAAACACTTGAACGAATGTCATTCACCGAGCGATACCAGTTCGGACGACAGTTTGGACTCTGCATTGTCGATGAAGCACACCATGTCCCAGCCCACACCTTCTGCTCAGTCATGTTCTGCATGCCCGCCAGATACAGGCTCGGATTGACCGCTACTCCAAATCGTCCTGATGGTTTGACATCGATTCTGTGGTGGCATTTCGGACCACCTGTGTATGAAATCACCAACGCTGAGTTAACCAAGTCAGGTCATGTCATTCCACCCAGAATCGAATGGCTACACACCAACTATGGTGGACCCAATCATCATATTGATTGGCCGAAGCTGATAAATAGGATGGTTAATGACCACGATCGGAACAACTTGATTCTCGATCGGGTGTTGGACGCATGTGCAGAGGGCCGACAGATTCTTGTACTGTCCGATCGGGTGGATCACTGTAAATGGCTCGCAGATTCCCTGCGTTCTCATACGATTGTCGCAGAGCCGTTAGTAGGCAAGATGACGAAAAAACAAAGAGCAGAGGTGCTTGAGCGTGCAAACAACAGACAGATACAGGTCATTTGTGCAACTACGGTCGCGGATGAAGGTCTTGATTTACCGTCACTCGATACAGTTGTACTCACAACTCCGACAAAAGCTCTCGGTCGAATACAGCAACGCATCGGTAGGGTCATGCGACCACACCCAGAGAAGCAGGATCCGATTGTTATTGATTGCGTTGACAGTAGTGGAGCAATGTATGGACTCGCCCAAAAAAGACAAAAACTATATACCAAACTCGGGTGCCAATAAGATGATTGACGTTTTGAAAAGATTACCAAACGGTTGGTCAATGATTGAAACCAACGAGGGCTACGTCATTAAAGATGATGACGATGAGTTTGTGTGCCAAGCCGACACTGCTGAACGATTGAATCAGATATTGGACAATGAGTTTGAGTTGGCACAGATGTACGCGAGCATGATGTACGTGCTCAAGGCTTCAGAACCGGCTGAGTGTTAGTACCTCCGTCTTCGAAGGCCAGCCCAATCTCTGACGGTGACCTTCTTTTTCGTGAAGTCTTCAACGGCAAGAGCCAATCGTAGAGAGGGTATCGACCTGCCAGACTCCAAGTCTCTCAAGTAAGGCACTGAAATGCTGAGACCGTTCTGCATCAGCGTCTCATTGATCCACTTGCAGAATCCGAATCGACTGTTGAATGCAGGTTGACTCTCTCGATACGATCGAATGTCCATAAAAAATCCAGTCAGAAAATGTCCGATTGAGGTGATGTAAATAGCATCACATCGTGATACTCTACAGTCAAGCAAAGGAACAGACTACTAATGAACGACAATCTACCAACTATAGGCAGCAGCAGTGTAGGAGCAATCTTGGGACTCTCACCATGGAGCAGTCCATGGGATGTATGGGCAAGATCGCACGGGCTTACTGAAAGCTCATCCTCAGCCGCTACACAGAGGGGTCACATCCTCGAACCAGCGATTGGAGCACACTATGCTCATCTCAACAACGTAATTATCAAGAAGGGCCCCGAATACGAAGCCGAACCATTGATTGGTCCTGAATCATGGATGCATGCTCGGCCCGACTTCTTTGTGGATTCTGAACAGGGTAAGTGGTTGCTGGAGATTAAATCTACTCGCAAGTTTGATCATAAGTGGGGAGTGTCAGGCGGAAATGCGGTGCCTCCGTACTATGCTGCTCAGTGCATTTGGCAGATGGCAGTTACCGATGACGACCGTTGTGACTTGGCCGCCTTCGCTACCATGAACGATGAGTATCGATCATTCATCATTCATCGGGACTCCAAGGTCGAAAGCAAAATGATTGACTATGTCAGGGAGTGGTATGACCGTCACATTCGAGGCGGTACACCTCCAGAGATTGACGGCTCAACGTCTTGCTCTCGCTCATTGGCAAAACTGTTTGAGCAAGAATCAAAAGAGTTTATTGAGCCATCAGAATCGCACCTTGATCTTGCCCAACAATTGAGACAAGTTCGCGCACAATGCGCCGAGCTTGATGATAAAAAAAGATTGCTTGAAAACAAAATCAAAGAAGAAATAGGCACCGCTTATGGTATCAGTGGTGTAGCAACGTGGTCACAGAGCAAGCCACGTAGCCGATTCGATCGGGCTGCATTCGAGGCTGATCACCCAGAACTTGCCAAGAGTTACGTTAAGCTTGGCGAACCAACAAGAACATTCAGATTTCAATACACAGGAGAATCCAAATGAGCAACGCTCTTCACCCAGCACATCACTTTCGCAACGTTGTCGAATCTAAAGCAACTGACTTCCTCCAAGCAATGGCAGGTACGGAAGAAGGAGCAAAGGCGGCAGGACGAGTCGCATTGGCATTCCGTCAGGCTGCTCAGACCAATGACCGCCTGTACGGTTGTGACCCGGCATCGGTAGCGCAAGCCGTTGCCTTGTCCGCCATGACGGGACTTATGCCCGGTGGGCCACTGCCAGACGTATACCTTTTGCCTCGTGGAAAGAGTCTGCAATGGCAAGTATCGCACCGGGGCTTTTCAAAGCTCGCTGCCCGCAGCGGTGTTCGTCTTCGCACCAAGGCAGTGTTTGAAAGCGATACCTTTCATGTCATTGAAGGAACGGAGCCAAAGCTTGAGCATGTGCCCGACCTTTCTGCAGAGCAGTCATGGGACAGCTTGATTGCTGTCTATGTCGTCGCGCACTACAAAGACGGAAGCAAGGACTTCGTTGTCATTCGCAAGGCCGACATCGAGAAACGTAGAGCAAACTCAGATGCGTACAAGCGCAATGCAAAGCAATCTCCATGGGGCCAATGGCCAATCGAGATGGCACTCAAGACGGGCCTCCGGTATGCGTTTGCTCGTGGCATCGTTTCAATGGATGATACAACGACGAGTGCGTATGAGCATGATGGGATTCAAGATACACCCGCTGAAGACCTTGAGATTGTTGATATAAGCGAGGCTCCAGAAATGAACACTATGAACGTCTTGTCTGATCAGTTGGATGAACTTGTTCAACAAACGGATAAAGAAGAAACACTTATCGAAGACTAAGGAGAAGCATGGCTCGTGATTACAAGAAAGAGTACAAAACGTACCACAGCAAGCCTGAACAAAAGAAAAGGCGTGCTGGTCGTAATCGTGCTCGACGAATCATGACCATGTTGAAACGAGTTAAGAAAGGCGACGGTAAAGATGTCCATCACAAAGATGGAAACCCTGAAAATAACTCAAAGAAAAATCTGCGAGTTGAAAGTAAAAAAACAAATCGTTCACGTAAGTAAAGGAGAACGTAATGAGTCTATTTGAAGAAGCGAAGCAAGCTAAGAATCCATTTGGTGAACGAGCAAAGCCACAAACAAAAGAAGGCGAAATTCCAAAGATTAACCAAACGTCGCTTTTGTTGCGTGTTCTCAATGAGGTTTTTGAAGAGCAAAAGATTGGCGATGACGAAGCACTAAACTGCGAAGGATTTCGTACACGACTTGGAGATACTTCATGGCCTTTGCACAATCTTCAAGGCAAAGTGACTGAGCCAACATGGGCGAATATGCTCAACGCTACAATAGCTGGAATGTCTAAAACCATTCGCAACAGTCAGCCGAACGGAAACTGGAAACTTCTGAACTATGAAACAAAAATCGATCATGATGCTGACAACATTGAGCGTGTCTACTTGGTCGTTAAATTTGTTGATGCTGACAACTCAGAAGACTTGAGCTATCGCAACGGTGTACCAGTCACTACCACTGTCAACGTGCAAACAAACCCAGTGCCCCAAGAAGTTTTGGATGCATTGACGAACCGTCAAACCGACGATTCACGTTTGGCTGGGATGATTGAGCAACTGGTTACCGCTCTCGTCGATAAGTCAAATACAACCGCTACAGTCAAAACTGATGCGGTGACGGGCGAGCCAGAGCCTGAACCCGTCGTGTTTAACGACTGATAACGATGCCGCTGTACCAATACGTTTGTGAAGACTGTGGTGCGAAGAAAGAAGTACTGCAAGCATTTGGGGATCCGAGCCCCACTTGCTTGCAGTGTCTTTGTGAAATGACACGAAAAATAAGCGCAACAAACTTTTCACTCAAAGGTTCAGGTTGGGCAAGAGACAACTATGGTTTGAAAAAAGATGGCTGATCATTCTTTAGACGACATCGTACATTCGATTCAATCAGCAGTTATAGCGGCAACGGATATTGCTGAACGTCATGAACTTGACTCAATCACCAATCAAGAGTTTTGGGAGTTGAAACTCAATGAAAAAGGTGAACCCATTACGGATGACGACGGAAGACACATATATGCACCTCGTATGGTCGTCATGGAACTCCCAACATGGGAAGATGGAGTACTGGTACAAAAAAGAATTCAGGTCCCGCTCCAGTCGCTTACGACGGGTCAAAGCTTGCGTGTTGATACGCTTGAAGTGGAGATGTCTGTTGAGATTTCTGGCCTCACTGCGGACAAGAAAAAAGGTAAGTTAATGGTGAGGCCATGTGCTAATACGCCATCATGGTTCAAAAAAGAGAACAATGCTGCTAAACTAAAGCTGGTCTTCAAAGGCAGCGAGCCCCCAGAAGGTTATGCAAGAATCGACGATCAGCTAATCAAACTACTTCCGTAATGTTTCGTGGCACTCAAAGACACCAAATCTCCACAGGAAATACTTCATGAAATGAAGACTGCGGAGCGTGGGAAGATACAAGAGATCGAGATGGAGGGCGCAACCATTAAAGGTACCGCGCCTTTGTCACAAGAACAACGGTCGGCCACAAATTGGACGCGCGATGCGGATGACGGACAAGTTTTTCTTGAAACATTTGTTGTTGGAGACCAAGAAATAGTTTTGCTTCGTGGTAGTGATTTACGCAATCTGTCGGGCATTCCTGGGGTAAAGGGGTTCA
>FUFK010717379.1_pt1 | contig 10075 bp, 8 predicted proteins | sample 1021851 | NCBI WGS metagenome assembly FUFK01 (sample SAMEA51879418, study PRJEB19060) | metagenome | reverse complement strand
CCCTGCTCGCCGGATGCGGCGAAACCAATACCACCAACGAGGCCGCCGAACCCAAGGCTGCCGCTGCCGCCGACGACTATGAACGCGGGCCGCATCGCGGGCGAATGCTGCGCGACGGCGATTTGGCTATCGAGATCACTATCTTCGAGGAGGGCGTCGAGCCGGAATATCGGATCTATCCCTACCGGGACGGTAAACCGCTTGCGCCCAGCGAAGTTCGGCTCACGCTTGAGCAGGCGCGTCTTGGCGGCAGGGTGGATCGTTTTGCTTTCCAGCCCCAACAAGATTTCCTGCGCGGCAATGGCGTCGTCACCGAACCGCACTCCTTCGATGTAAAGGTGCGCGCTGTCGAAGGCGGGCGAACACACAACTGGTCCTATGCTTCCTATGAGGGCCGCACAACGATATCGGCCGAGGCTGCGCGAGCCGGAGGCGTGCAGACCGAGCGCGCGGGTTCCGCCAGTGTAGCCGAGTTGATCGACATGGCTGGCAGGATCGAAACCACGCCGGAAGGTCGGGCCGAGGTGCGAGCGCGCCTGCCCGGACAAATAGTGTCGATGTCGGGCCAGTTGGGACAGGCGGTCCAACGCGGACAAACCCTGTTCCGGGTTGAATCCAGTCATTCGCTGCAAACCTACACGGTGTCCGCTCCGATTAGCGGCGTCATCGTCGAAAAGAACGCGAATGTCGGCGATACCACCGCCGATCGAGCGGTGTTCGTCATCGCCGATCCCACAAAACTTCATGCCGAGTTCTTCGTGTATCCGCGCGATGCAGAACGCGTCCGCGTCGGACAAAGCGTGAGCGTGCGTAACCTTGCTGGCGACAACAGCTTTCAAGGCAGGGTGGAAGCGGTGCTGCCAACGGCAGACGTGGCGAGTCAGACGGTTATGGCGCATGTCGAAGTGCCGGCGTCCATCAGCCGCGACTTCCGGCCCGGAATGGGAGTCGAGGGATCGTTTGCCGTTGCCGAGGCGCAAGCGCCACTTGCGGTTCGGACGAAGGCTATCCAGCGCTTCCGCGATTTCGAGGTGGTCTATGCCAAGGTCGGCAACACCTATGAAGTGCGAATGCTGGAGGTCGGGCGGCGCACGCCCGAATGGACCGAGGTGCTGGGCGGCCTTGAGCCGGGCACCGAATATGTAACCGACGGTGCTTTCCTGATCCGCGCCGACATCGACAAGTCGGGGGCCAGCCATGACCACTGAGAACGAAACGCCTGTGCGTTCCGAGCTGCTCGAACGCCTCATCTCGGGCGCAATCCGCTTCCGCTGGGCGGTGCTCGCTATCGTCCTTCTACTGTGCGGCATCGGCGTCTGGGCCTTCCAGCGCCTGCCGATCGACGCCACGCCCGACATCACCAACGTCCAAGTTCAGATCAACAGCGAGGCGACCGGCTTCTCGCCGCTCGAAGCAGAGCAGCGCGTAACCTTTCCGGTCGAGACGGCGATCGCCGGTCTGCCGGGCCTCCAATATACGCGCTCGGTGTCACGCTACGGTCTCTCCCAGGTGACGGCGGTGTTCGAGGATGGCACCAATATCTATTTCGCGCGTCAGCTCATCAACGAGCGGCTCCAGACCGCGCGCGACCAGCTTCCCGAAGGCGTCATCCCGGAAATGGGGCCGATCGCGACCGGGCTGGGCGAAATCTTCATGTATACGCTGGAAGCGGAGCCGAACGCCCGCAAGTCCGATGGCAGCCGTTACACGCCAGAGGATTTGCGCACGCTTCAGGATTGGGTGATCCGGCCGCAACTCCGCAACACGCCAGGCGTCACCGAGGTCAACAGTATCGGCGGCTATGAGCGGCAATATCATGTGACGCCGCTGCCTGACCGGCTCTCTGCCTATGGCTTGGCACTCAATGATGTGGTCGAGGCGCTCGGCCGCAACAATGCCAATGTCGGTGCCGGCTATGTCGAGCGCTATGGCGAGCAATATCTGGTCCGCGTGCCGGGTCAGGCTTCGGGCATCGACGACCTCAAGTCGATCATTGTCACCAATCGCGGCGGCGTGCCGATCCGCGTCGCCGATGTGGCCGATGTCGGGATGGGAGAGGAGTTGCGGACCGGGGCCGCGACTGAAAACGGGCAGGAAGTGGTGCTGGGCACCGTGTTCATGCTCGCCGGCGAGAACAGCCGGGTGGTCGCGCGCGCGGCAGCCGCACGGCTTGAAGAAGCTGCCAAGGCACTTCCGGCAGGCGTGAAAGCCGTGGCGATCTATGACCGCACCGATCTTGTCGAGCGGGCGGTCTGGACTGTCGAGAAGAACCTGCTCGAAGGCGCGCTGCTCGTCATCGTCGTGCTGTTTCTGCTGCTAGGCAATATCCGCGCGGCGCTTATCACGGCGGCGGTCATCCCGATCACTATGCTGATGACAATCACCGGGATGCTCCGCGCAGGCGTCTCGGGCAACCTCATGAGCCTGGGTGCGCTCGACTTTGGCCTCATCGTCGATGGCGCGGTCATCATCGTCGAGAACTGCCTGCGACGATACGGCGAGGCGCAACACCGATTAGGACGTCTCCTCGAACGCGAGGAACGCTTTGCGCTCGCGGCGTCGGCCACGTCCGAAGTCATTCGGCCATCCCTGTTCGGGATGCTCATCATCGCGTTGGTCTATGTGCCGATCTTCGCGCTCACCGGCGTCGAAGGAAAGATGTTTCACCCGATGGCGATCACCGTCGTCATGGCACTCACCTTCGCGCTGATCCTATCGTTGAGTTTCGTGCCGGCGGCGATTGCTCTGTTCGTCACCGGCAAGGTCGAGGAGAAGGAAAGCCGGCTCATGGGCTGGGCGCGCAAACTCTATGCGCCTGCGCTCGATACCGCCTTACGGTTCCGGGTCGCATTCATCGCGGGTGCGGTGGCGCTGGTCGCTATCGCAGGTTTTGCCTCGACGCGCATGGGATCGGAGTTCGTTCCCAATCTCGATGAGGGTGACATCGCGCTCCATGCGCTGCGCATCCCTGGCACCAGCCTCAGCCAGGCGCTCCAGATGCAGACCACGCTCGAAGCGCGATTGAAGCAGTTCCCCGAGGTCGAGCGGATCGTCGCCAAGATCGGCACTGCCGAAGTGGCGACCGATCCGATGCCGCCGTCGGTCGCCGACACCTTTATTATGCTCAAGGATCGCAGCGAATGGCCGGACCCACGCAAGCCCAAGACCGAGCTAGTCCGCGAGATGCGGGAAGCAGCAGCCGCCATCCCCGGCAATAATTATGAGTTCACCCAGCCCATCCAGATGCGGTTCAATGAACTGCTATCGGGCGTCCGAGCTGACGTGGCGATCAAGGTGTTCGGAGATGATCTCGACCAGCTTCTGGAGATCGGCCAGTCGATTGAAGGTGTGGTGAGCGGGATTGAGGGCGCTCAAGATGTGAGCGTCGAACAGGTGACGGGCCTGCCCGTCCTCCAGATCACGCCCGACCGACCGGCGCTGGCGCGGCTTGGTCTCAACATCGGCGACATTCAGGATGTGGTGGCCGTCTCGATCGGCGGCCGGGAAGCCGGCCGGATATTCGAGGGCGATCGTCGCTTTCCGGTGATCGTGCGATTGCCCGAGGACATCAGGAGCAAGGCCGACGAGATCGGCAGATTGCGGATTCCACTGTCAGGCGATGGTGCCGATCCGCGCGGGTTCGTGCCGCTTGCCGACGTGGCCAAGGTGGAGGTGGTGATCGGCCCGAACCAGATCAGCCGCGAGGACGGCAAGCGGCGTGTGGTCGTGACCGCAAATGTCCGCGGCCGCGATCTTGGCTCCTTCATCGAGGAGCTGCGGGAGAAGGTCGATGCGGAGGTTGAAGTCCCGTCCGGCTATTGGGTGAGCTATGGCGGCACGTTCGAGCAATTGATCTCGGCGGCCGAACGGCTGCGCTTGGTCGTGCCCGCGGCGCTGCTGCTGATCTTCGGACTGCTCTACGGGCTGTTCCGATCCGCCAGGGACTCCGCCATCGTCTTTTCGGGCGTGCCGCTGGCGCTGACCGGTGGCGTGGCGGCGCTACTGATCCGGGGCATGCCGCTGTCGATCTCGGCAGGCGTCGGGTTCATCGCACTGTCGGGCGTGGCGGTTCTGAACGGCGTGGTGATGCTGAGCTTCATCCGCCAACTCCGCGCTACGGGCAGCGGTCTTGAGGACTCGATCCGCGAAGGCGCGCTTACAAGGCTGCGGCCAGTGTTGATGACGGCGCTGGTGGCAAGCCTCGGCTTCGTGCCGATGGCGTTCAACGTCGGTGCGGGCGCGGAGGTTCAAAGGCCGCTGGCGACAGTGGTGATCGGCGGCATCATCTCCTCGACGCTGCTGACGCTGCTTGTTCTGCCCGCGCTCTATCGCCTCGTTCACGATCGCGAAGCGCGCCCGGAAGACGAGCATCCATCCCCCGATACGGCTCCGGCGCAAGCCTGAGCCACAGCCACTCCCACGCGTCGCCCCCCGGCGCGTGGGAGACTGGAAAAGGAGTTTTTCATGAGTTTCTACGCAACCATTTTCGAGAACGCCTTGCGAAACAGGCTGAGTCTTGCGCTCGGCATTATCGCGCTGACATTCTGTTTCGGTTTCGACGCCTTTGCGCATGGCGTGGCGGAAGGCGATCAGGGCTATATCCAGGAAAGCAGCGGCGTCCTGTTCTGGCCCTTCGTCTATCTGGGCGCCAAGCACATGGTCACGGGCTACGACCATCTGCTGTTTCTGTTTGGCGTGATCTTCTTCCTCTACCGGATGAAAGACATTGGCCTTTATGTGACGCTGTTCGCAATTGGTCATTCGACGACGATGCTGTTCGGCGTGCTGACCGGGATCAGCGCCAACGCCTATGTCATCGACGCGATCATCGGCCTGTCAGTCGTTTACAAGGCGCTCGACAATTTGGGCGCATTCCAGCGTTGGTTTGGTTTCCAGCCCAACACGAAATGGGCGACGCTGATCTTCGGCTTCTTCCACGGCTTCGGTCTGGCGACCAAGATTCTTGAGTTCGAGATTTCGCCGGACGGTCTGCTGCCGAACCTGATCGCGTTCAACATCGGCGTCGAAATTGGCCAGCTTCTCGCGCTTGCCGCGATCCTGATCCTCATGGGCTTCTGGCGCCGGACGAGCAGTTTCCATCGCCACGCCTTCATCGCCAACGTCGCTCTCATGACCGCCGGCTTCATCCTCGTCGGCTACCAACTCACCGGCCTCGCGGTCGCGTAACAAGGAGTAATGCAAATGTTCAATTCTCAGATGCCCCGCCTCGAAGATTTGCCGACTTCAAAGCAACTCATCCGCTCCACGATTATCGCCGCCGCGACTGCGGGAGCGATCCTAGCCGTCGTGATTCTGCCTTCTGAATATGGGGTCGATCCAACTGGAGCAGGCAAGGTCTTCGGCTTGACAGAAATGGGCGAGATCAAAATGCAGCTCGCCGAGGAAGCCGCGCGGGATGCCGCCGCCGATGCCGCCGCATCGCAGGAGGCGGCTACATTGGCCGTCGCTCAAGCGGCAGCCGGCGGCGCTCAACCGGCCGCTCCGGCGCAGCCGACAGCATTGCGCGCAATTGCGGGCCGTAATGACACGACCAGCCTGACGCTGGCACCCAACGAAGGCGCGGAGGTCAAGCTGACAGCGGCAAAGGGCGCGCGGATCGCGTTCGATTGGTCGGTTGAAGGCGGGCACGTCAACTTTGACACGCATGCCGACGCACCGGGCATCTCTTATCACGGCTACGGCAAAGGCCGGGAATCGACGGGCGAGCAAGGCGAACTGGTTGCAGCGTTCGACGGCAAGCACGGCTGGTTCTGGCGCAACCGTTCCGGCGCTCCGGTCACGATTACGCTTCGCACACAGGGCGAATATAGTGAGGTCAAACGGGTTGTTTGACGCGCCGGCCTCTCGTCTGAACCGCCCCCGCTTCGCCGCCGGCCTTGTGCCGCGTGGCGGGGCGGCAGGGGCTTTGTCGAATGTCCGGGAGCATTCCGCTGCCAAACGTCGATTTGATGACGCTGGGCTACCCCGGCCTCTTTCTTGCAGCGCTGGTCGCTGCAACGCTGCTGCCTGCCCAATCGGAGATGCTGTTGCTGGCGATGCTGGCCACGGGACGCTTCGATCTGGCGCTGCTCCTTCTCGCCGCATCGCTGGGCAATGTGCTGGGTTCGATGATCAATTGGGCATTGGGGCGCTATCTGGCGCATCATCACGGCTCGCGCTGGTTTCCGATCGCGGAAACCGCAATGGCGAAAGCAGAGCGACGGTATCGGCGGTTCGGGGAGCTATCCTTGCTGCTATCGTGGCTCCCGATCGTCGGCGATCCCTTGACCTTGATCGCCGGTGTTTTGCGCACGCCATTTCTGCGCTTCCTCCTGCTCGTCACGATCGCCAAGGCCGGGCGCTATGCCGCCCTGATCGCGGTTCACGGTTATCTGACGGCGTAAAGCATCCACCGATTTCGAAGATGGAGAGATTGTGATGCTCTCGATACTGGCCAACCGAACCTATCGTCACCTGTTCTTGGCGCAGATCATTGCTCTGGTCGGCACAGGCCTCGCTACAGTCGCGCTCGGCCTGCTCGCCTATGACATTGCCGGTGCCAATGCGGGTGCGGTGCTGGGCACAGCGATGGCGATCAAGATGATCGCCTATATCGGTGTCGCCCCGATTGTCGGGGCCTACGCCAATCGTTTGCCGCGCCGTGCCTTTCTGATCGCAATGGATGTGATCCGTTGCTTGGTTGCGCTCGCGCTGCCGTTCGTGGATCAGGTCTGGCAAATCTATATTTTGATCTTCGTGCTGCAATCGGCCTCGGCTGGTTTCACGCCGACCTTCCAGGCCACGATCCCTGACGTGTTGCCAAAAGAAAAAGACTACACTCGCGCGCTGTCGCTGTCGCGCCTCGCCTACGACATGGAGAGTTTGACCAGCCCGATGCTAGCCGCAGCTCTGCTGACGGTGATGAACTTCCATTGGTTGTTCTCCGGCACGGCGATCGGATTCGCCTGCTCGGCGCTGCTGGTATTGACCACGGCCTTGCCGCGTTCCAGCGCGCGCAAGTCCAGCGGAGGCATCTACGACAAGACAACACGCGGCGCGCGGCTTTATCTGAAAACGCCTCGGTTGCGCGGGCTGCTAGCGGTGACACTCGCGGCCGCTGCCGCCAGCGCGATGGTCATCGTGAATACGCCTGTGCTCGTGCAGGCTGGGCTCGGGCTTGGCCAAAGGGAGATGGCGATCACGCTTGCAGCGTTCGGCGGCGGCTCGATGCTGGCGGCGTTGCTGCTACCGCGCCTGCTGGACCGGCTGTCCGATCGAAAGGTCATGCTCGCGGCCGCTTCGATGATGACCATCGCGCTTGCCGTGCTTGCCCTGACCTGGCGCGGTCCTGCTTCATCCGGCCATTGGGGCGTGATCCTCGCTGGCTGGTTGGTGCTGGGCATAGCTTATTCGGCCAGCATAACACCGGGCGGCCGCCTCTTGCGCCGCTCATCGGGCGAGGAAGATCGTCCGGCGCTATTCGCTGCTCAGTTTGCGTTGAGCCATGTCTGCTGGCTGGTTGCCTATCCGTTGGCAGGCCAGGTTGGCGCGGCGGGTGGCATGGGAGCAGCGCTCGCTGCGTCGGCTGCGCTTGCGCTGGTAGGCACGATCATCGCGTTCCGCATCTGGCCCGTTGAAGACCCTGAAGTTGTTGCGCACGCGCATGACGATTTAGCACCGGATCATCCACATTTGGCAGAAGGGCACTCGGAAGGAAAAGCCAGTCACGCCTTCGTGATCGACGAACTGCATCCGCACTGGCCCACGCGATAGCCTGGGTCGCATCATGCTATTTGATCCTTGCCATCCTTGTCATGTTTCGGCGGCGGTAAGCTGGGTCTTCCAGTCGCACCGCACAGGTAAAGGCAACGCCAAGACATCGCGTCGTGCTGGAAGGGATGCGGCGGCTTGCGCGAAATGCAGGCAGTCCAGTGATTGAACTGCGCCAGCTTCGCTACCTGATCGCAGCGGCCGAAGCGGGCAGTTTCAGTCGTGCTGCACGTGCATTGAACATCAAACAAGCCACGCTTAGCCGGCAGATTCTCGAAGTGGAGAAGCGACTGGGTCTGGCGCTATTCGATCGCAAGACCCGTGGAGCTACCTTGACACCGAATGGCGAGATTTATCTGCGCACGGCTCAGCGCATCGTGAGGGAGTTTTCAGAGCTTAATATTTGGGTGCGCGCAACTAATGACGGCCGCGCTGGAAAACTCACCATTGGATTTTATACTTCTTTCTCAGCAGGTAATTTGCGCGCGACTCTGCGCGAGTTCAATGAACGCTATGCCGATGTGAAACTGCATGGTTTTGAACGCGACCGCGATATGCTGTTGACCGGAGTTGAGAACGGACTGCTGGACATCGCGATCATGATCGGTGAAGCGCAATACTCTGGGATGCAGAGCCGCCCACTCTGGAGTGAGCGCATTCTAGTGGCCATGCCGGAAAACCATCCGCTTGCAACACGCGAGCGCATCTATTGGCCCGATCTTGCCAACGAGCGGTTCCTGCTGACAGAGCGGGACCCCGGACCCGAGACCCGGAACATGCTTCTAGGTAAACTCGGGATGCCGGGCTACTCGCCGGAGATCGACATGGACGACATCAGGCGGGATACCGTGCTGAGCGTCATTGCGCTCGGCGGGCATATCTCGATCGTCGCGGAATCGGCACTCGGCATCCACGTCTCCGGCGTGACGTTCCGCGAGATTCACGAGACCAACGGGCACACGCGGATTGGCTTCTCGGGCTATTGGCGCGCGGACAATGAAAACCCGGTGCTGCATCGCTTTCTTGAGTTCGTCGCCACCCGTTATTCAATGCCGTCTGTGCCTGGGCCGCAGCCATCTTTTCAGCAATCGGGAAAGGAGCCGTCATGACGCAAGGAAAGACACTCATCATCGTGCTGGTCACGCTCATCATTGGGTTCGGGGCGGGCTTCGTCCTCCGTCCGGTGATTGTGCCCGTCGAGCGGACAGAGATCGTCGCCAGCCCGCCTGCCGCCCCGACGCCGGCCAAGCCGCGCGGGATGCAGTATTTCGCGGCGCATCTCGATGAAGCGCGGCAGGTCGTGGCGCAATGTGCGGAAGGAACGGCGCGCGGCGACGAGTGCGCCAACGCCGAGCAGGCCGTGATCGAAGCGGAAGGCCGGGAGCGTTTCAAGAATTTCATGGGCAACTAACGGCAGGGAAACGCGCCTTCACTTCCCCTGCGCGCGGTGGCGGCGAAAGGCCCGATCGGTTTCCATGAACCGAGTGAGCATCGGCGCGACCAGCTTGTCGGGCGGGACCGGCGATCCCCCGGTCTCGGCCGCGAGCGCGGCGGCATAGGCTTGCAAGTCGCGATGCACGGCGGCGGGCAGCTCCACGGAGAGCTTGACCGGCCGATCGTCAGCCAGCGGCCCCAGTTTCAATTTGCTCATCGTGCGCCTCCAACGGGCTCCAATACGAGGTCGCGGGTCAGGACCACGCGCAACGGATGCCCCGGCCGGATGGTGAGCGTCGGCTGCACATTCAATTGCCGCCGCACGATCTGCTGGCCGGTCTGATTGATGGTGTCCTGCGAGCCGCGGCGCAGCGCGCGGGTAAGGTCGTCCTCGCTGTCTGCGCCCAGCTCGGCCCCGACGCCGAGCAGCGTCGAGACGGCGGCGGCTTTCAGGAGATTGCCCCAATGCTGGTTCACGCGGTCCTGTAGGCCAGCATAGCCGGCCGCATCGGCGCCGGGCTGGCGCTCGAGAACGATCGAGCGGCCGTCCGGCAGGATCAGGCGATCCCATGCCAGAAGCACGCGGGTCTGTCCGGCGGCGATCTCGCTGTCGTATTCGCCGATCAGCCGGGCGCCTTGCGGGATGAGCAGGATGCGGCCAGTGGGACTGTCATAGACGTTGGCCGTCACCTGGGCGGTGATCTGGCCGGGAAGGTCGGAACGGATGCCGGTGATGAGGGCTACGGGCACGATGCTGCCGGCCTGAACGATGTTGGGCGAGGCCGGCGCTGTCAGGCGCTCCACGCTCACGGTGCGCGCGTTGGACGCCTGCGCCATGAAGGCCCGCTTGGCGGCCTGGTCGCCCTGCGCC
>FUFK010075072.1_pt1 | contig 10075 bp, 19 predicted proteins | sample 1021851 | NCBI WGS metagenome assembly FUFK01 (sample SAMEA51879418, study PRJEB19060) | metagenome | reverse complement strand
TAAACCTCTCTGGAATATAAGGCAGTGTAATACCGCAAGGTTTATTATTTTTGTGTTTGTCATTATATGACCATCTACATTGAGGGGCGCAATATTTTTTATTTGGCTGTACAGAGTAAAAAAAACCACCACAATTTTCACAAACTTTTTTATTCATCTTGTAAATTTTTCTGAACGTGTTGTATGTCTTTTTGTTTTCTCAATTGCATTGCAGCACGTAATGCATTTAATGCTAGTCTTTGTAAATGTAATTCATCCTCAACACTTATAACAAATCTTTTACTATCTATAAGTATATTAATGTGTGTAGGATGGGGATCTATATAAACATTGTCATTAAAAAGGTATTTCGTCATCAAATTCTTCTTTAATAATAGATGGTTCTTCTGTTGATGTTTCTTGTTTAAGTGCTGGCGTAAGTTTTAATATCTCATGGTTTTCTGATAAATATAAATTCACTTTAGCAATTTTTTTAAACTGTTGCCAACTAGTAGCGTTCTTTTTGTCTTGAATAGATACCTGTAATCGTAAATTGTACTTTTGAAATAAACGTGCAACTTCTGCAATACTTTGATTGATTTCTTGCCATTTATCTGTTTCTTCATTTTCTATGTATTGAGCTGGTGTTATCCAACAATCAGCCTTTAATACTTGACCTTTTTCATCTTCTTTATTCGCCTTGTTTGAAAAATAAAAATGTGGTGCGTTCATCCTAGTATCTCTCTTTCTTTAAGTTCTATTTCNGTTTTATTGACCATTTGTGANAATGTTGTAATTATTTTTTTGTGTGTATCATCTACCTTATAAAATTCAGAAAGTTTAGGTCTATGTTTTGCNCGATAAGCTTCNAGATGTGTAAGCGTACTAATNTCGTTTAATTCTTCTGTAATTTTATTTATAAACTTTACAATACTTATTGGCTCTTCANCAGGCTGCTGTACCTTATCATCAACTTGTTTTTGTTTTTGCTGTAATGCTTTTTCTTTNCGTGGTACAGCTTCTATTTCATTTGCAGATGCGTATTCTCCACCGTGCAATCCTAAACTAGATAAAGCTCTACCAATTGCAGATGTTTCTCCGTTTTCTATTGCTGATGCAAAATTAACGCCCTTACCTTTAAATTCTTCTGCATAGCCACTTCCAACAATGTGTTGATCTTTGTTAGTAATGGTAGCTTTTATAATTATATGCCTTTCATCATTGTCAATGATTTCTGTGTTTATGCCATAATCAAGGCCAAATCTCTTACGAAAAATAGATACTCTATCTTTTACTTGTAAGTATTTTTTACCACCTTTTACGATTACACCGGCTTCTTGTGTAAGGTCATCTGCTTCTTTAATAGCTTCTTCAATTTTGTTCATAAGCTTTATCCTTAATTAATTTCTCAACTGTTACTGCTCCATAAGGTGTAATGCAAAATACAATTTCATTACAATTATTTTGATTTTTTCTTTTGATGTCTGTTTTCATAATGAAGCCATCTTCTGTAAGTTCAGTAAGTCTGGCACGTACAGAATTTAAAACTTTCTTACACAATATTGATAACTCACTACCAGTACACCCTGTATTCGGTCCATTGCTTGCAATATAAATATGTAATAAAACATCTTTTCTTATTTGTTGTTTCTTACACTTTTCATAAGCTTCTTTTTCTGTGGATGTTGCATTTTTATGCAAGGCTTCATAATTAACTTGGACGTTTTGTAAACTCATCCTGTATCCTTTCATACGCACTTATTGATTTAGTGTATTCTATTTGACCCAATAAATTTTCTATTTCTTCCATTATTCCAGGTGGTTCCGGAAAAAGTAAATCTTTTATATTAGGTGGTTCACAAGCTAACAACGTCATTAAGTTAGGCGCAAGATTTATTTTTATTTCTACAGATCTACACAACCGAATTATATCTTGTATAACATCATTAAGAAAATCTGGTTTTAACTCATCGCAGTTATCTTTGGTAAAAACAAAATAATCTTTTGCTGTTGCGTATACAAGCACAGGATCACGATTTGTAACCATCTTAAACCCAGCTGCCTGATAAACATTTTTCATATCAAACATACCAGATAAATTTTTTGGTATGTACGATGCCTTTTTACCTGACTTTGTTTCTGCCGGTGATGACCATTTTGTTTTAAGGTCTACACGATGGCAATAGTCAGGACGTGTATTGTACTTTAATTCACAACCTTTTATAGGTTCTAAATACTCTTTTTCACCAACAACCCTGTTTTCTAGCTGAAATGCTTCTTTTAAGCCTAAAATAGCGTGTTCGGTGACTTGTTCTATTTCATCCTTCACCAGTGCCGTTTTAACGCTGTCTGAGCCGTTATCCCAATTTCGTGGCTGATAGTTCATAAAATTTGATGTTGCCATGTATATGGCTTTCTTAGAGGGGCAATTTTCTAAAAAGTGTTGATCACATCCATACTGGACCGATTTTCCAGCTTCCATCACACTTGATGCAGATTGATTATAGTTCTGGTCTAGTTTTTTAATAACTTTCCAGGCATCTTCTTTTTGCCCTTCTGTTGCACGGTCTGATTTTACTACTTCCCATGCTGTATTTACTTTTGGCCGGACAACACATTTATTAAATAGTGTTAGCCACAGCGGTCTAGACTTTGGATTTGAATGCCAAAGATAATGTACTTGATCTGGTTTCATTGTACCCTCACATTAATAAAATTAAAATTAAGGTAGCAATAAAACAAATAGAACATAGTAGTTCATATAAAAATTGTCTTATCATCATATCACCTGTTTTTATTGTTAATATAAAATAATTAGTTGATTTAGCTTTTAAAGTCAAATATAAATATTTTACAGAAAAAATTATTGTAGTTATTTTTATGCTATGGTGTTTTTTCTCAACTAAGGTTGGCTAAGGAGCCTTACGCTAATTTTGGTTTTAAAAGACAAAGGTATGAATATGACATTAAATGAATTTAGATTGCAGCGTAATTTAACCTATGGACAATTAGCACGGTTGATTGGTGTTAATCATCCACGCATGGCGCAAAGGTGGTGCTTAGACTTTGATGATCCTGACCGTCAGATACCCATAAAATATATGGAAGCTATATTGACCGTTACGCAAGGAGCTGTAACGCCTAACGATTTTTTTATCAGGCGTGACTAATGTATGTAACCGAAAGCGATTTACAGAAAAATGTAGTGAAGTGGTTGAGCATTGCACTACCGCCAAATTCTGTGTTCCATCATAGTCCAAACGAGGGGTACAAGAATAAGGTCCAGTATTATGTAAAGCAAAAAGGTATGGGTTTTAAAGCTGGATGGCCAGACTTGGAAATATTTGTACCGAACTCTGTAGCTATTTTTATTGAGTTAAAACAACCAGGTAATTATGCAACGCCAAGACAAAGAGAAATCCATAAGATGTTACAGAATGCCGGTGCTATTTGTTTTGTAGCTAGATCTATACAGGACGTATGGAAAGGTCTAAAGGACCGTATACAGCTTTCTAAGCATCCTTATGTGCGTGGTATGGTATTACAGGAAGAAACGCTTGGCAGTGATTTGGTAAAACTTAAAAAGAAAAAATTAGAGATGAGGAAAGGCAGATGAGTAGTCAGATATTAGCAACAGTATTATTAGAGTTTAATAATTTTGATGAGTGCTATAAAGCAATACATTTTTTAAAAGATTTTATACACCATGATATATTTTATGGTTGTCAAAAGCATGATGAAACCTATGCATTTTATTTTGAGCATTGGGCTAGGCACAACCATTACAGTGAAATGCCACTGTTAAGACCAAAGAGTTTCTATGAGTGAGCTTTGGGAACATATTGATTTATGTAGTGGCATTGGTGGTTTCAGCCTTGGATTTCAATGGGCAGAGTTAAGTGAACCTATTTTGTTTTGTGAACTAGATGAGTTTTGTCAGAAGATATTAAAGAAGCATTGGCCTGATGTGCCAATATGCAGTGATGTTAAGGAGTTAGCCAATGACACAAATGCCTTTATTCCCAGACCAAGAGGAAGAAAAAGAATACTTACCGCAGGTTATCCCTGCCAACCTTTCTCCCAAGCAGGTCAGCGCAGAGGAACGGAAGATCCTCGCCACATCTGGCCGTACATACTTAGAATTATTCAACAAGAACGATTTGATGTATGCGTTTTCGAAAATGTTAGTGGACACATTTCCCTTGGACTTGATGAAGTTCTCCATGACCTGGAAGGTGAAAGCTACACAACAAGGACGTTTGTTCTGCCAGCTGAAGCGTGTGGTGCATCGCACAGAAGAGATAGGCTTTGGATCATCGCAAGAAACTTGGGCAACGCCAACGACAATGGATCATCTTCCACCGAGATCAGGAGAAGCAACGAAGAAACTGCAAGAGGGTCACAGAAAGGGCAGATCAAGACCGAGCAATCTCAGGGAACAAGTGGACGAGAAAACCATGATGATGTGGCCGACACCAACGACCAAGGGATACGGACACGGCAGCGAGGGTCAGTACCAGAACCTTTACAACAAAATGATGCAGGGAATAATCACGCAGAAAGAGTTGGAGATTATGACGGCAACAAAGATGGAGAACCACAGGTCTTACAAAAAGATGCAGAAGATGTGGCCGACACCAACAACGAGAGATCACAAAGGTGGTTACATGGGCGGTCGGATCAAAAACGGCAAAGTATCAAACGACACTCTGGATGTAGCAGTACAATACACGGACAACCAGAAGAAAGAAAGCAAGCAACTCAACGCAGATTGGGTCGAATGGTTGATGGGTTATCCCCGTGGCTGGACGAGCCTTTAGATATACCAAGGGTAGCAAGTGGTCAGAAGAACAGAACGCATAGGCTCAAGGCGTTAGGAAATGCAATTGTACCACAGATAGCTCAAAGGATTGGGATTGCCATTAGGGAGAGCTTTTAATGAATAAATTTTCAAGCATATCAAAACCTGTAGAAAACGCTGCATTGAGGGTGTTATCTTTTGGTGCTGGGGTACAATCAACAGTACTGCTTTTGATGGCTGCTAAAGGTGAAATAAAACCTATGTTTGATGTAGCTATCTTTGCGGATACACAATTTGAGCCAGCAAGTATCTATCAACATTTGGATTGGTGTAAACAAGAACTTAAAAAACTAACAAATGATTGTGTGCAATTAGAGAAAGTTACGGCTGGTAACTTAAAAGAAAATGAAATTAACCACATAAATTTAAATGGAACAAGTTTTAGTAGTATACCATACTTTACGGACACAGGATTAGGTAGGCGGCAATGTACGGCTGATTACAAAATTAAACCCATACGCCAATCCATCAGAAATAAGCTAGGTGTAAAATATAAAAAGAAAGTACCTAGGAACACATTTGTGGAACAATGGATAGGTATCTCTACAGATGAACTTGAAAGAGTAAAAGACGCTAGAGATAAATGGGTTGTGCATCGATACCCATTGATCGAAATGGGTATGAGCCGAGGTGATTGTTATCAATGGTTTAAAAAACATTATCCTCATAAACCTTTAGTAAAATCTGCCTGTATTGCTTGTCCTTATCATCATAATTCTATGTGGAGAGATATGAAAAAGAATGATCCTGTTTCTTGGGAAGAAGCTTGTCAGTTTGATGAAGCCATAAGAAATGTAGCATCTAATAACGTTACACAATACGTTCATAATTCAGCAACGCCATTGCGTACCGCTAATTTAGGGGATGAAGACACACCAGATTTATTTCTTGGTGAATGTGATGGGATGTGTGGCGTATAGCCATTTCACCCAGTAAATGACTTTCAAAGCCATGATATTTTACATGAAGTACATTTTAGGGGTTGACACGCTAAAATTATTTACCCTTATATTAATATAATGAGTAATCATAATGGATACAATCATCACGATAAACAGCAGTTTAGAAATCACCTCCAAAAAGTGATTTCAAAAACTGCTAAGAATATGAATATATACTATAGGAATACTATAGATATTAATAATACTATGGATAATGATTATAAGGTTGAGTTCTTACAACAGAAATTAATGAAGCAAGCAGAAAAGATTTTATCCAGATCTGAATATTGGAAGATACTTGAACATATACAATCCCTTACCACTGAACACAAAAAAGTATTTCTTGAACAGCTCCAAAGGCAATTTAAGCGTGTTCGCAAGTAATGTTGATGAGCTAGATGAATTAATTGTTGAAGCAGCAGAAACAGAACGAAGATTACCAGGAGCATATCGTAAACAAAAATTAGCATCATGGCCAGAATATCAAAAGGATTGGCTGGCTTATGGTGATATAGTTTATCAACCGTCATTACCTAAAGCTACAACACTACAGATTACAAAGTATGAATATGTATTAGGATTATTGTTAGATCAATGTTCAACAGAAGATAGAATGTTATTATGGTCTGTTGCCCATAGCAGTGCCTTTCGTAATCGTGGACCTAAATGGAGCAAGTTATCTAAGTTGTATCATATGGATAGACGAACAGTAAAAAGAAATTATATGGATGCCTTAATACGATTACATTATTCCATAACAAAAAAGCACCCTAAAGTGCTTTGATGTAAATTAATTAATTTATTTATTAAGCGTAATATTTTGAGTATAAATTTTTCTCATAATCTTTGTATGGTTTTTCCATAATAAATCTATAAATGGATTTACCATTCCATACATTCGATATGCTGTTTGGTGTAAGATCAAATTTTCTATCTTCCGAATAGTCAGTTTTAATTTCTTCTACATTTATTTTTTTGCCATACCATGCACAATCTTCTATTGATGTAATTACAAACCAACCAGAACGATTAGCCATGTCACCAGTGTAATATATTTTATCATTTACTTTCATATTATATTCTCCTTTTACTGTATATTATATATATAATAATTATGCTTGGCTTTTCAAGCCATGAAATATTATTTATTTGTATTTTTTTTATTGACAGAATGTACTGAAATATTAATTATGTTTTATATCATAGGAGCTTTGCCTGTTTTTATTATGCTCTTATGCACTCAATAACAACTGCTTTTACTGTAACCGGTATGTAGATAATCTATGTACCGGTATTTTTATGATGAATGAATATACACAATATCATAGCTCAACACGTATGAAGAAAGAACGTGCTTTACGTAACAAGAATAGACGTGATGCAATGAAAGCTGGTAGAGTACGTAAAGGAGATGGAAAGCATATTGATCATATCGATGGCAATCCAAAGAATAATAGCAAAAGGAATTTATCAATTATATCTGCTGCATCTAATCGAAAGAAACAATAAATGGGTAGTCGTGGTAGTTCATTAGTAACCAAGGATATGATGGCTGAAGTATGTGAACGATTAGCCGATGGTGAAAGCTTAACAGCTATGTGTAAGAATAGTAAGCATTTACCTGATAGAAAAACAATCTATAGGTTTGTACAGGCTAATGATGAAGCTTATGAAGCTTATGCTAAAGCAAGAGCTATACAAGGTGAACATATAGAAGATCAGATAAGGGATTTGATTAATGCTCCATTACCTGATGATGCTAAGAAAGCAATGGCAGAAGCAACATGGAGAAGGATCAAGTTAGATAACCTAGATAAACTGAAAAGACAATTACAACCATTAGGTGGTATTAGAAATAATCCTAATGATCAGAAGGCAACGAGTGGTAGTATTACTTTGACTTGGGATGGTGGGTGACCATTATCTTTAATACACTTTGGTACTGCTCGCACGTACCCCCAAGCTAGAATTTTTTTAAATTGATAAAGGAAAAAATAGTTACATAATATCTTGTGTTCTTATAAGTCATTGATTTATAACGATATCCTATTCGCATAATACGTATTATGTAACTTTTTACAGATATAGGTGGCCCCCACCCTCCAAAAATCTGCGCCACCTTCTATATCGTTATATCTATCATCTAAGGAACCCACACACTCATGTCCTTAACCAAACGACAACAATCTTTACTATCAAAGCATAGTGATCATCATAGTAAAAAGCATATGGATGAAATGAAAAAGGCTATGACAAAGAAGAACCCATTGACATTTTCCCAAGCTCATAAGAAAGCTATGGATAAGGTAGGCAAATGAGTTCACCGGCTTGGACTAGGAAAGAAGGTAAATCGCCTACTGGTGGCTTAAATCAGAGGGGTAGGGATAGTTATAAGGGTAATCTAAAACCACCGGTTCGTACTGGTGATAATCCACGTAGAGCGTCTTTTTTAGCTAGGATGGGTAATGCCAAAGGTCCGGAGTATAAGGATGGCAAGCCCACAAGATTATTACTTTCTCTGAGGAAATGGGGAGCGAGTAGTAAAGCGGATGCTAGAAGTAAAGCAGCCAATATATCGAAACGAAACAAAGCGAAAGGATAGGATATGCCAGGAAAGAAAAAAGGCAAAGGCGGCGGTAAGAGGTACTAATGATGACACCTAAGAAAAAGAAGTTAGCGGCTATGTATGGTGATCCCAATAAGATTACGAGGGGTGATGTGATTACGGCTGCTAAGAAAAACCAGGAAAAGAAAAAGAAGAAATCAATGATGGGTGCAGCATGAGTTTATATGAGAATATTAACCGTAGAAAGCGTTTAGGTATATCGAGAAGTAAGAAGAAGTCTACGATTACTGATAAGGCTTATAAGAATATGCAAGCTGGTTTTCCGGATAGCGAGAAGAATAAGAAGAAGCGCAAGTCTATGATGAGTGGGTAAGTGCAGATAAAGATACCCTATCATCCAAGGCCGTTGCAAAAAGAGCTGCATCATAAGCTACAGAATAAGAGATGGGGCGTGATTGTTTGTCACCGTAGGTTTGGTAAGACGGTTATGGCTATTAATCATTTATTGAGGGATGCTATATTGACCGATAAACCGAACCCCAGGTTTGCCTATATTGCCCCTACCTATCGACAGGCCAAAGCGGTAGCGTGGGATTATTTAAAACAATTTTCTTCTGCGATACCAATGGTACGCTTTAACGAAACAGAATTGCGGTGTGATTTACCTAATGGCGCAAGAATACAGTTGTTGGGTGCGGAAACGCCGGATAGCTTACGTGGTATTTATCTGGATGGTTGTGTGCATGATGAATATGCCATGATGCCAAGTAGTTTATTCCCTGAGATTATCAGGCCGGCATTATCGGACCGAAAGGGATATGCTGTGTTTATGGGTACGCCGCAGGGCATGAATAGTTTTTATGAGTTATACGAAGCTGCTAAAGCATCTAATGATTGGCTGACAGCGGTTTATAAAGCATCTGAAACAGATATTTTGGATGATGAAGAGCTTGAAAGTGCCAAGCGGTCGATGTCTGAAGATCAGTATAATCAGGAATATGAATGTTCCTGGGTGGCTAATGTGCCTGGTGCGATTTATGCCAAGGAGATAGAGAAGGCTAGTACGGCTAATCGTATAACCCATGTACCGTATGATGAAGGGTACAAGGTTGATACGTGGTGGGATCTAGGCGTAAATGATAGTACGTGTATATGGTTTACGCAAACGGTGGGTCGAGCTATACACGTTATTGATTATTTTGAGAACAGGGGCGAGGGATTACCGTATTATGTTAAAGTGCTGCAAGAACGAGGATATTTATATGGAACCCACAACGCACCGCACGATATTGAAGTCAGAGAACTGGGGTCTGGTAAGTCCAGAAGGGAAACGGCCTATGACTTGGGCATTGCTTTCAGAGTGGTGTCTAAACTGCCCTTGGAAGACGGCATACACGCTGCCAAAATGATTATTGGCAAGTGCTGGTTTGACCGTGATTTATGTCAGGTTGGATTAGAAGCGTTACGTCATTATCACAGGGCGTATAATGACCGGATGAAAGTATTTAGGTCTACGCCAGTACATAACTGGGCATCGCATGGTGCAGATGCCTTTAGAACTTTTGCTGTAGGTCATAGGACCAGTAATTATCATATTAGACCGCCACAGCGACAGGCAGAAATGACATATAATCCATTTGAAGCGAGGATGTAATGACCAAAAGTTTTTTTGAAAGATTATTTAGTGGTCCGGCAAGTTATAGTGATAATAGAACTGCTGCACAAAAG
>FUFK010077639.1_pt1 | contig 10077 bp, 8 predicted proteins | sample 1021851 | NCBI WGS metagenome assembly FUFK01 (sample SAMEA51879418, study PRJEB19060) | metagenome | reverse complement strand
AACCCTCAAGGAGCATGAGGAATATTCCATGGAGTTTCTTTTTCTTGGAACAANCCGAGGGCCTGAGCGAAGGATGGTGGAAGNATTTGGNATGCCTTATCAAGCCATNCCTGCCGGCAANCTCAGGCGTTANTNGGACTGGAAGAATCTGAGTGATCCCTTCCTCGTTTTAGCAGGATTTTTTTACGGNATTTNTTATCTTCTCAAGTTTCGCCCGCAGATCGTCATCAGTGCCGGCAGTTTTGCCAGTGTTCCTGTGGCCTGGGCGTCGATGATACTCAGAGTTCCCCATCTGATCCTTCAGATGGATGTCAGGCCCGGTTTGGCGAACCGNTTGATGAAACCTTGCAGTAATGCTGCTGCATTTTACTTCGAGTCGACCCTGAATACCTTTAGTGGGATTCAAAAGAGGGAGGTGGTTGGACCGGTGGTCCGAAGCAACATCCTCAACAGCGATCCGAAACGAGCGGAGGCAGAATGGGGTCTTGATCCTGAAAAACCTTTGTTGACCGTGACCGGTGGGGGNCANGGGGCAGGACAACTCAACAGGTTGGTTGAANTGTGGCTTCCGGTCTGGCTTCAAAATTGGCAGGTGGTCCATCTCACCGGAAAAGGCCATACGGGTGAAAACAAGGTTCATCCGGATTACCATCCCCTGGAATTTGTTGAACATGGAATGGGAGATCTGCTGGCGAGAAGTGATCTCGTCATCACCCGTGCAGGGATGGGAATCCTTGGAGAATTGTCGGTTTTAGCCAAAGATGCCCTGGTAATTCCAATGGCAGGGACCCATCAGGAAATCAATATGGATGCCCTAGTAAAAAAAGACTCGGTTTTTCAGGCCGATCCGGATTTATTTAAAGAACCAATTGATGAAAANTGGAAACAGTTTTTCAACAATTTTAAGCCGGGACCCATGGGAGAGAAACTTCATCAGGTCTGGTCCGGTCCCGGAAATCAGGCCCTTTCAGCAATGGTACTCAGTTGCATCGAAAAAAATCTCCGAAACTAAATTGGCTTTCCCGTTGTATCCTGGGGGGAACTCTTTTCTTGATGATCCTCATTTCCACATCCTGCAGGACTGGAAGCGGAGCTTTTTACGAATGGTGTGAAAAGCGTGATTTCCCCAGAATCTGCAAAAAATACTTCTGAAACTTTCTGGTCATGCGCATCGGTATCCTGAGTGCCATCAAAGAAGAATTGAAACCGTTNCCGAATCTGAAAAAGCTGGATTCAAAAGTTGATGGAAATACATGGTTCCGGATGGATCATCCCAAACATCAGATTTGGTTGTGTGCNGGTGGTTTGGGGAAGGTCAATGCAGCGATTGCCAGTACGGTTCTAATCCGTGAGCACAAGATCGATTTTTTATTGAACACCGGTATTGCAGGCACCCTCGATCCAAGTCTGAATTTAGCGGATGTCTGTTACGGCAAACGTCTGATCCAGCATGATTATGGGACATTGAAGGAGGAACAGATCGAAGTCTATCCTGCGGGTTCAATCCCTCTTGGAGATTCCAGGGAATCTTCTTTCACTCCTGAAAATTGGCTGGTTGGATTATTGGAAAAGAAGATGCCGGAGTTAAGGGCCGTCACCTTGTTAAGCGGAGATGTATTCCTGCAGTGTCACAAAACAGGTGATCGGTTGAGAAAACGGTTTCAGGCCCAGTTGGTCGACATGGAAAGCGCTGCGGTTGCCCAGGCGGCAGCAAAGTTTTGCATCCCTTTCCTGGCAATAAGATCTGTCAGTGACCTGGTCGGAGAACATCCGGAAGGAGTCCCGGNTTCCCAGTTGAAACAAGCGTCACGTGCTGCTGCTGCTTCCGTAATGAAGGTGTTGGAGCTGCTTCCTTCAGAAATAGCAGCGGAAACGGAGGTAGGCTGATTCGTGTGCTAGGGATTCATCTAGCAAAAGATTGGCAGTAAGGGGTTCAGGATAGATTTCTTTGGCGCGGTTATAGCGTCGTGCAGATCGGTTGTCCCGGCAGATGAGACTGACAGACTTTCTCTCCTCTCCTTTTTCACAAAGAAGGGTTTTCCCCTCGATGGTCAGTTCCGGTTCCAACCGGGTCCAGGCATCACTGATGCTGCAGTTCCCGTCCTTACCCCATTTGAAGAGTGATTCCCCGTCGATGACTGGAACCGTTTCCATCTTCGTTCCCGGACCTTCTGCAAAAACTTCGAGTTCCCACTTGAAATAATCTGCATTCNCCTGAAACCCCAGGACCATCATCAAAAACAACAGGCTTAAATTTCTGGTGAATCTTAAACCGTTTGGATGGTTAAAGGTCTTCACATTCTTTCCGGAGGAGTGATGCCAAGCAGGCCAAGACCGGTTTTCAGAACTTCGGCGACACAATGAAAAAGCAGNAGCCTCGCGGATTGTAATGCTTCGGACCCGGCATGCTTTACGGAACAGGTCCCGTAAGCCCTGCTGAAATCGCGGCAGAGTTCGTAGAGGTATCTTGCCAGTAAGGANGGTTTGAACAATTCCCCGGATTTCCAGACAACCCTTTCAAAATCCAGCATACGGCGCATCAGCAGTTTCTCATTCGGATGGTCCAACAGAGAAAAATCAATCTGGTCATTGACGGAAAGAGCAACCTGCCTTCCGATGCTTCGAATCCGGACATAGGCGTAGACAAGGTAGGTCCCGGTATCGCCTTCTGAAACCAGCCAGTCTTCCATTGAAAAGACGATGGGTTTGTTTGGATCCTGGCTGAGCATCCCGTATTTAATGGCAGCAAGGGCAATCCGGTGCGAGGTCTCTTCCACTTCCTTTTCATCCCATTCCCGGTTTTGTTCGACAAGCAGCCCGTCAAGGATGTAATCCCTCATCTGCTTCCGCATGTCTGAAAAGAGAATCACGTTTCCTTCACGTGAACTCATTTTTCCGGAGGGGAGCATCACCAATGCGTAGGGAAGGTGATAACAACGTTCAGCTTGGGAATATCCCATCCTGTTCAATGTCGCAAAAACCTGTTTGAAGTGCAGGGTCTGTTCGGCACCGACCACATAAACCGAACGGTCCACCGAAAATTGGTCGAACTTGCGTCGTGCCAGGGCCAGGTCTTTGGTCGAATAGAGGGTATTGCCGTCGGACTTGAGCAGCATAAAAAAACCAAGATTCTCTGTTTCAAGATCAATCCCGATGGCTCCCTCCGAACGAATGAAGGTGCCGTTTTTTTCACCTTCAAGCACCATCTGCCGCCCTTCTTCATCGACATCGGATTCATAAAAATCATGATCAAAATGAATATCAAGCCANCGGTAGATTTCTTTAAAATCATCCATCGACCACTGCTTTGTTTCTTCCCAGACCTTGCTCAACTCCGGATCTTTCTCCTCCATCCTGCGAAGCAGATTACTGATCTCAGTTTGTGCTTGATGCGCTTCGTCGCCTTCCAGGGTTTCCAGAAGTTGGACCGACTTGGTATAGAGTTCCCCAAGCCACTCTCCCCGGAGTTCATCAGGCGGNGATTCATCACAGTGATTGAGGAAATACCAGAGACATTTTGCGATATGGGTGCCGACATCTCCGAAATAATTTGCTGCCACAACCTCATACCCGTTGTAACGGAAGATCCTGCAAAGCGAGTCTCCCAAAGCCGCATTTCTTAAATGCCCTACATGAAATCCCTTATGGGTATTGGGCTGGGAAAACTCAATCATCACTTTTTCCCGGATTTTCCCTTGGCCTCCCTTTCCTGAATCGGAGGTATGATGATCCCCTTTAGAGGATTTCTGGAAGATGGAGGGCAAGAGTTCCCNNGCCAGGGTTTCTGGATCGAGAAAAAAATTGAGGTAGGGACCAAACGCCTTGATCCTGGAAAAAGGCAGTAGTTCTCCAGAATCCGCAATCTGATCTTCTGAAGGCTCAGGAGCGAGAAGATTCTCGAGTTCCTCCGCAATTTGTTTTGGAGAGCGCCTGAGTTTCTTCGAAAAACTGAAGCAGGGCAGGGCAAAGTCTCCCATCTCTGCATCGGGAGGTTGTTCGATCAGTGCCTTGATTTCCGAAGTCTTCCATTCCCCGGCTGGAAAAAGTTCTTCCAGGGCATGGCAAGTACGCTGACAGATCGTGTCAACAAACAGGTTCATTTGGGACCGGGGATGATGAAAAATTTAACCGGATNGGACTCAGTCGAGTGAGATGGTGGAAAGCAGGTCGAGTTCGTCAAGGACTTTACCAGTGCCATTGGCAACTGCAGAAAGCGGGTCTTCCGCGTACATCACCGGTAATCCGGTCTGGTCCCGAAGAAGCAGATCCAGGCCTTTCAGCAGNGAACCTCCTCCTGCCAAAACGATTCCCCTGTCGACGATGTCGGAAGAAAGTTCTGGAGGCGTACTTTCGAGGGCATTACGAACCGCCTGAACAATGCTGCTGCAGACATCTGCAAGGGCCTCCCGGATTTCCGTNTCGTTGATGTAGAGCGTTTTTGGAATTCCGCTGACGAGGTCTCGACCCTTGACTTCCATCGTCTGGCTTTCTGCCATGGGATAGGCCGAAGCGAGCTGGATTTTGATTTCTTCCGCAGTTCTTTCACCGATCAGCAAACTGTACTGCTGTTTCATGTACTGGACAATGGTATCATCGACGCGGTCTCCGCCGATGCGGGTCGACTCACTGTAGACGATTCCGGAAAGCGATATCACGGCCACTTCGGTGGTTCCTCCTCCGACATCCAGGATCATGTTCCCGCTGGGTTCACTGATCGGCAATCCAGCACCGATGGCAGCGGCCATCGGTTCTTCAATCAGGTAAACCTCTCTTGCTCCGGCGGAGGTCGCCGATTCACGGACAGCACGCTTTTCGACCTGGGTGATTCCTGAGGGTACCGCAACNACAATCCTCGGACGAAATTTCAACAGACTCTGTTTTTTCCGGACCTGTTGGATGAAATGACGGAGCATCTGCTCGGTGATGTCGAAATCGGAAATCACTCCGTCTTTCATCGGACGGATGGCGGTAATGCTTCCCGGGGTGCGGCCCAACATCAGTTTGGCTTCATGTCCGACCGCCAATACGGTTTTCTTTCCGGAAAAATCTTCTTTGACTGCCACCACTGAGGGTTCACGAATGATGACCCCCTGTCCCTTCAAGAAGACAAGGGTGTTCGCCGTGCCAAGATCGATAGCCAGGTCTTCAGAAAAAAACTGACCGATTTTATTCAACATCTATCAAAAAGCTGCAGGTAAGCTGCTGAGGGGTGCTAACTTACAATTTTTTCGCGCCGGACAATCCTGCCGCGTGAAAGATCGTAAGGTGAGAGTTCAACCGTCACTGTGTCTCCCGGAAGAACACGGATTTTATGCATTTTCATTTTCCCGGAGAGATGTCCAATTACAACATGTTCATTTTCTAATTTGACCCGAAAAATCCCTTTTGACGATTCAATGACCGTTCCTTGAAACTCAAGCTTGTCTTCACTCAAAAGAAATCTCCATTCCGCAAGTCCTTCATGAAAAGGTTAAAATATACTTTATTTAAACCTTTTTACTTTAATCAAACCGCATAAGAACACAAGTGCATACTCTAACTTTGGACAGGACATTGTGTCTTAAAGCGGATTGGTCAAGCTGTGTTAGAAGAGGTCAGCTAGCTTCTGACGTGGACGAACCCCATGGGTATTTCAGGGAAGAAACACGCATTGGAGATTTCCGAAGGCTTAAAATGATGTCAAGACTAGTTGCTTGCTTCTTCAGGGGAACGAACCAGATTCTGAAGACGTTTGTAATTGAGGGTCTGCTGGTTGACAGCAGGTTTAGAGCTCGCTACCTGGGCTTTTGCGATGGTGAAGAGTTTCAAAGAATCTTTTTTCCCGAAAATTTTGTTGCTGCATTGTTCCACAGGATTTTTCTTTACTTTCACACAAAGATAGAACTCTCTGGATTTGTCCGAATCCGATGAAGCATAGACAAAACCTGAAAGNGCAATGAACTGAAGGAGGAGGGCACGAAAAAATTTCATTTCAAAAAACCTATTTTCTATTAATTTGGAAAATTCCCATCATGCAAAAGGAATTCCTGAACGTTCACTTTATTAATCTGAGTCAATTTGACGGATCTTGAGTTGAGTGACTTCCTGCTTGTGGTTACAGGTCATTTCTTCTAGAAAATGAATGTGTTATTTACCTTACATGAGAAACAGNATGCCTATTTTTTCAAAGATCAAAAATTTATTTAGTAACTCCAATCATTGGTTTGCAAAGCGGGTTTTGGCTTTCTCCAGTGCCAGATTGCTTCGGTTTTGCTTCTGCTTCGTTTTTTTGGGTGCTTCGTCCTTTTCGAATTCTGGACTTCAAGCACAGCAAGTGGCAGCGAATGTGTCACAAGACCAGCCATCAGCCTCAAGCCAAGCCGAGGGAAATGCGTTGGATTCTTCAAATTTTTATCCGATTCCNAAAGAACCTGAAAAGGATCAGGAAGCATCCGCTGTATTTTTGAAATCGGTGACGGAGCATATCATCCAAAACCGGGGGATTCAGAATTTCTATCAAATTCCTCAAAGCGAAAATATCTGGCTTGAAAATATCCTGGATACCGACAGGCAATGGCACCAGGAATTGGAAAAGCTCGAGAAAGATTACCGGGCGGCGTTCAGTACCTTCGTCAATGATAAGTCTGGAAACAACAGCAACAGCATNCTGGTCAANCAATACTCNAAAGCCATCAGCAAACTTCAGTCTGAAATAGATATCATCCGCAGGCAGATTGTTCAGATCAATGTCGATCAGCAGATATACATCAGCAATCTTCGAAACATTCCGCTGATATCCCTGGTTGCGGTGAAAATGCCTTTTACTGCCGAAATNGCAGGAGCCGGGTCCAATGGAGAGGAACTGCAGAATAAATCCATCTTCCGGCAGATTGAAGAGCCGGTCTTGGCGCATATCACCAACATGCACAGCAAGAAGCTCAACGTCCCCTTCCAGAACGGGAATGTCCGGATTACGTTCCTTTATCCTGAAAACATCACCCGTTTTGATGATGAGGCGAATGAATACGTTTACCTGTTCCAACGGGTTGAGGGCTTCCCCTTTGCCCAGGGGGTCACGAGCGTTGAAAACCGAGGAGAAAAGAACCTCACCATTGAAATTTTTGAAAATGACCAGGAGATCGAGACTTTTCTCAACTCCGAAAATGTCGGCGATCAGCGCTTGTTGAACTGGCTGAAAAANGAACTGGCCTATCAAAAAGTGAATAATGACTANTCATTAAAAACCATCAACACGCGCATCTCCTACTTCACCATGTTCAGGAATGGCCTCAAGGAAGACATTGAGAAAATCATGAAGAGCATCGCCGAACTGGAGAAAAAACGGGATGCCCTGGATCAGGATCAAAAGAACGGGAGCATCCTCGAGAAATTGGCAAAAACCCGTCAGGCATACGAAAACCATTATTTGAAGCGCAAGATCCAAACTTATGAAAAGTACACACTCGAACACGATGTGATGTTCAGCAGCATGAAAAAACCAGAATCTAAAAAATCCAGCTCTGCGGAAGCCAACAATCTGATTCTGGATTCAAGGATTGCTGCAAACATTCCCATCAGCGGACGCCCGGTGAAGGATATCTTTGCGGATATTTTNCTTTCGGCGAGCCAGAATCAATCNGTGAACCTTTCTGCGTACCGNGAACGCGTCTACCGGGAGAATGTGGAACAAACGCATCTGGTTCAGGGAGAACTTGAATGGAATGTGGACCGGGAAGAATATAAGATTCTCAAACTGACCCGCGGTAGTGTGGGTTCCCGGACACAGTTTGTGATCCANCTTGCCAAACAGACCTACCTCAGTTCCAACCCCAGTTTCCCATCTCCAAAGACCGGGGTCTGTGAATCTGAGATCTATTTCAGCCAGGGTAAATTTTCACTCAATAAATCGGCAAGGGCAGAACTCGCCAAAGCGTCTCGCTGTCTGAGAAAATACCCGACTCAGAGAATCGTCGTCACCGGGCACACCGATCCGCTTAAACCCCAATACGGTGAGGGGTCGAAACTGAACAATGTCCAGCTCGGATTACGTCGTGCAGAAGCCATCATGAATTCGCTGACCAAAGATGGATTCGATTCGGGGCGGTTCACGATCACCAGCGTGGGAGCGAAAGACCCGATGAGCACCGGGAAAAGTGAAAAATCCCTGAGAAAAAACCGAAGGGCACACATCTTCTCAAGCCCTGAGATTTGATCTGTTTTGTTTCGNGCTTTATAGAAGAAGTTCCAGACTCGNAGCGGTCTAGAAAGTCTCTTGTTTCAACCGGGGGGGATGTTTTCTGCCCCGGAAATGAGGACAATGAGGTGCAACAGCCACAGCATCCACAAAGTTCTGCTNAGGTAAAGCAGGCCTAATCCAACCAGCCCTCCTCCGGCAAAAGCGATGAATCGGCTCATCCCTGCCTAACCGGCGGGCTGAAAGCCTGCCCCAGTGCATAAAACCCGACCATCACCATCATTCCAACCGCAAATCCCCAAAGCAGGGCATGGGACATTAAAGAAAGCAGGTAGATCGAGGTGGCAATCACCAGCCAGTTCAAAAACAGTAAAAAGTAGCTCAATACAACCAAAACGTTTCCTCACCGAAATTTCAAACATGGACATCCATGTTTTGCATAAACTAAACAAAAACTTGGTTTCAAAGTCGAGTCCTTTCATGGACGGATCAGGTTTTCACAAATTCTGTGGGTTCTGACATGGATGATAGCGGAAAATGGTTGATGTGAAACAATCTGTTTTCAATGTTTTCTCNAANTTGGTGACGGATCNTTGTAAATGAGNNNTNCNTTGATCTGGAAAGGNCGGTTTGTTCCATACATGCTGCTNCTGGTNATTTTCACNGGCTGCGCCGGAANCCATTNATGGCAGGCTCTCCCCGANNCCAGCGAAGATGAAAGAACNATTTTTGTTGTCAGTCACGGATGGCACACGGGACTGATCCTGCCATACGAGTCGCTGTCCGCTCTGCCCGATCTGGAAAAAGTTATGGGTGAATCAACCTATTATGAATTCGGCTGGGGTGATGCTGATTTTTACCAGGCGGAAGAGGTCACCAGCGGCATCACCCTCAAGGCGATTTTGTGGCCCACCGAAAGTGTCCTCCATGTCGTCTCCATCCGGGAAGATCCCCGCGTCCGNTTTCGGAACAGTGATGTGGTGGAGGTCCGNCTCAGTCGTCAGGGGNTGGNGCGGCTGGTCGATTTCNTCTCCTCCTCCTTCTACCGGACCTCGGATGCCCGGCTGGTGCCGCTGGGCAGGGGCCTCTATCACCACAGCCATTTCTTCAGGGCCACCGGAGGCTATCAGTTGACCAATAACTGCAATACCTGGGTTGCCGAAGCCCTGGAACGTGCGGGACTCCCCGTGAGTTCCTTTTTGACCCTGACTGCAGACGGGGTGATGGACCAGACCCAGAACGCGATGCGGACATACAAGTGCTGCCCGAATTGATCCTTCTGCCACTTCCTCCGTTCTGTCCAATCAGAGGAATTCCCAGGAATTCAGTGGGTATGCTGAGGGCACTTTGAATGGTTTATTTTCAACAGTACAATTTGATCTTCAAACGTACGAATGGGGGCCGGTCACGTTGTGCCGTGAGAAACAAGCCGCGTGTGCATCTTCGGAAGGAGCCCGGATGATGAGCATGTTTCCGCATAGGTCCACTTCGGTTTCTTCCAGTTGAGGAACACCCTGCACATGAATCCTGCTGATGCTGGAGCCATGGTTTCTGAAATGATTCCTGATTTCCAATCCACGGGAAGGTTTAAGGCCCGAATCAATCACCTCTGGCTCAACAGGTTTCCTGGAAAACTGGAAGAGGGTGAAACCGGCGAAGCATGGAACCCCTGAACGGACTGCCTGTTGATGTTCCACGCTGTTTTCAAACAGTCTGCCCCGGGGGCCGAGGTTGATGGACGCCCCGTTCATCGGCGCGTAGGCACATCCGCGGTCTCTGGCGACAAAATAGGCCAGGGCATCATCGGTGAGCATTTCGGAAAAGTGTAAAACCGGATCCCGGTTCCCTTCGGTTCCGAGAATGCCGTGGATCACTTCCCGGTATCCTTCAAGAATTCCTTTCCT
>FUFK010071000.1_pt1 | contig 10077 bp, 11 predicted proteins | sample 1021851 | NCBI WGS metagenome assembly FUFK01 (sample SAMEA51879418, study PRJEB19060) | metagenome | reverse complement strand
ATCTTGTAGTTCTTACGGTTTTATTGCTGTCTTTTTCTTCTGTTGCAATTCAAAGCATCAATTCAAATATAGACACAGTTGGCTTGCAGCTCTCATGCTTACTACTTTCTATAACTTACTTCTTGTTTCAAAAAGATATAAACATATATAAAGTTGGCAATGTACTTGTAGCTTTATTTTTATCTTTTCTAGTAAATCGATTTATTGTAATTGAAAGTTTTCAAGATAATATCTACTACGTTTCTTATCTGTATCTATTGCTGCTATTTTTGAAGACTCTTGCAACATATTTTGCAGTTCAATTTAGCAACTTCCAGTTCTTCTTTAACTTTTTTATTGTTTCCATTGTTTTTATTGGAGTAAGTAGTTTTTATTCATTTAACACTTTNTANATATTTCTAGCNGGACTAACNACNGCANTGTTTACAACATTAATAACTTTNATGTTTGTAAAAATTCGCTTAGAGTACGAATTNACANCAAGACTTTCTAGTCAGATTTATATNTTTGATTTNATGCTNGCCTTTATNGCATCNNTNTANATTGTTGATTCCCTAAATGTTNTAAATGGTTTATTCTAAGTTTTGTGGAAAAACAAGTTTTAGACTCACCATTTACTAANAAAGAATTTNTAAACCTAGTAAAACAATTTAATNATGATCAAGATACTATCTTTGAAGATTTTGCAATATCGGATAAAACTATTGTAAATATTGGCAATAGAGATTTTGTTGATTACAGACCTACTAGTGAAATAAGTAAGAANANTTTAGAAAATAATTCTATTTCAAATGTTAATTTTGACTCATTACATTATTTCCAAATTCAAAAAATATTACAATCGGATTTTTATAAATCAATNAGGGTAAAAAAATCAGANATTTCTGTAAATTTATTATTACCAGAACANTACGATGACTACCTTCAAAATTTAACAAAAAAGAATCGTCATGANCTTAATAGGAAAAAAAGAAAATTTTCAGATCAAGTAGATTCATTTGAACTTCTAGAGTCTCGNGAAAATGAGATATTTAAAATTTTTGTTTNNCAACATAAAAANTCTAAAGGTGAAAAAGGAAAATTTATGACAGANAACGTTGAAGCTTATTTTGAAGANCTTCTNAATCTAGATGGTTGGAAAATTTATTATTTAAACACTGACAAAGGAGTGGTCTCAACTGCGTTCTGTTATGAAAACAACAATGGCTGCTATCTTTATAACTCAAGTAGAGATAATGAATTTAATTCACTAAATCCTGGAATTGTCTTAAATGACCTTATAATTCAAGGTTTAATACGTAATGGTAAGTCTTTTTTTGATTTTCTAAAAGGTACAGAAAGATACAAGTTTGATTTAGGTGGAAAATCAGTTCAACTGTATGATTTGAATTTAATTTTATGAAAATATTACAAATTAGCTTTCATACAGCACCTTTTGGGAGCGCTGGCAAGTATGATTCCGGAGGTTTAAATATTTATGTTGAGAAAATTTCAGATCAATTATCCAAAAATAATTTCGTAACTGTTNTAACTGCTGAAAAGGCNGATAGCTTTGTAAAGGGCAATCTTGAATTTAAGTCATTAAATTTATTCGATAAAGATCTTTCAGTTGANGATAAAGAAATCTATTTACAGGAGTTTATTNATAAATTATACGAATCAGTTGATCTAGAGAGTTTTGATGTAATACATACTCACTATTGGTTATCTGGTTTAGTTGGAAAAGAGATTGCAAATAAATTTAACAAACCACTTGTTTACACTTCTCATAGTTTGGGCATTTTTCTTGATGGNTACAACAAAGAAAGAGTTGATTGTGAAAAAATAATTATGACCTCTTCAGATGTTATTACAACATCTTCTTTATTCGAAGAAGAGATGATTTTAAAAAATTATAATGCTGACTCAAACAAGATGAAACAAATAACACCTGGTGTTGATTTAGAAATATTTACACCTGACTCAACNATAAAGAGAGAGAATATATTTTTATCGATAGGAAGAATTCAGGAACAAAAAGGGCAAATTGAGACAATCAAGTTTTTGGATAATTTCAGAAAAGTTGAAAATAATTTTGTCTGTTATTTTATTGGAGGACCAAGTGGAAAATCTGGTAGTGAATATTTAGAAGAACTTAAACAAACTGTTCAAGACTTAAACCTTGAGTCACATATAGAGTTTCTTGACAACCTTCCACAGACAGAAATAAGAGATTTACTAAANAAGTCAAAACTATTAATACATACATCTAAATTTGAAACCTTTGGTCTTGTAGCAGCTGAAGCCAATGCAATGGGTGTGCCAGTTCTAACAACTAATAGTGGTTCTTTGTTAGAGATTGTTGAGAACAGCNAAAATGGNTACTATTCGGACAATCTGATTGATGGAAATGTAAATAATTTTGTAAAAGAGTTATTGAACAACAAAGACAAGTTCGACGAAACTATGATGACCTGTCTCGAGAAATCAAAAGCTTATAGTTGGGCTAATACAGCCACAGAAATAGAGAATCTTTATAAGACTTTTGCTTAATCTAAACCAGACAAAAAAGCATCTAATTGGTAAACATAATTATCAGGATCTGCATTCCAAGAAGTAACATGACCAACATTTTCGTAACGTATATATGTAAAGTTGGTATCTCTATTTTCTGCAATTAAGTCTGACATTTCTACAGGGACCCACTCATCATCATCACCATGAAACAGCAACACAGGAATGTCTGAGTTAATTACATTGTCAGTAAAGTTCATATCTTCAAAATCTATACCATATCTAATTTCTGTAAAAATTTTGAAATAACCAAATAACTGTTGAGGAACCCATGGATATCTTGCTGCGCCATTTACCTCAACGCTTTCCCAGAAATTAATCACGGGTGCTTCATAAATGATTCCTTTAACTTTAGTTTTATCTCCAACATTTCCTAACCATGAAGATATTGGTCCACCTCCACCACTTGTGCCCCAAAGCACTACATTATCAGTGAACTCCAAAGCTTTATCGATTGCTCCATCAATATCTTTCCATTCTGTCGTGCCATATTGAAAAATACCAGAAGGATCCTTCGGAAGGCCTTTATCATTCCTATATGAGATAATCATTGATCTATACCCCATATCTACAATCTCACCAGCTCTCATTTTTGCGAAAACTTCTCTTGAGTAATCTCCTCTAAAACCGTGAACAAAAATTACAATTCCAACATCACCATTGTTAGTTAAGTAAGCTGGAAATTCACCTAGGTCAGATTGATAGTAAATGGTTTCATAGTCAAGACCAGAGACAGACTTTGGAGTATAAACTCCTTCAGAAGCTTGTCCAGACCAGCTAGAAGTTCCAAGAATTTTAAACTCACCTGTATCCTCTCGAACTACAAGGCTTGTTCCTCTAATTTTATCCCCTTCAACTAATGTGCCATTTAGATTTATAAGACTTCTTTCAACTAAAGTTCCATTAGTTGAAATTATATCTCCAACAACAGCATCTCCATTTTGTCCTATGATGCCGTATATTCCCCTTTCTAAGAGTGGACCCCACATTTCTTCTTCTACATTTAAAACAATTGAATTGCTATTTATGTTTGAAACTAGAACCCTGTCTTCAGCAGTACCGATACTTTCAGTGTCATTGAAATCTGGATTTAATCCACCCTCATATATAACACCAGAAAAAAACCAACCGGCACCTCCTAAAGCAACAAAAATAAAAATTATTAATACATACCCGAGCTTTTTAACCACTAAGTGTCCTTTGATAAAAATCAGTTAATAGTTCAGAATATTCCTCAGTGTAAAAATATAAAATTTGAGTGTGATTCATATCGGTGTATTTATGTATGTCGTATTCAATATTGTTTTGAATGGCTATATTTACTAAATCATCAGAGTGATGCGGTTGCACTCTATCGCTTAATAATCCAGTAAATATGAGAAGAGGTTGTTTGTTACCTTTTGCAAGCGCTTCTTCTGGAATATCTTTTAACATATTTACACCTTTAAATATTCCTGCATAATGATGAATAGGTTCCCACAAGAAGGTTGGAAGACCTTGATAAGCCATTTCTTCTCTTACCAATGTTTTGAAATCTACTGGAGGATCTATAACGGCAATAGAACCAAAGTCATCAGATTTTGCTGGAGTCATCAAAGCTACTAACCCACCAAGCGAGCTACCATACAAACCTATATTTGATGACTTAACTCCTTTATCTTTTAACCATGAAATTGCTGCAACAACATCGTCAGTTTCATCCTGACCAGCAGTATAAAATCCGTCTTCACAGGTACTTTCTCCGTGATCTCTGAAGTCTATCGCAAGTATATTGAAACCACTTTTATTAAACATACCCATTGGTAGAAGTATATCTGGAGAGAACTTACTACTAGTTACACCATGAAGCAAGATTATTGTTGGTTGAGACAAGTCATTTTCAACCCACCAAGAACTTAACTCAATCTCACCATCGTCAGCTAGAATAGTTACCTCTTCGTAACTACTTATAAAGTAATCTGAAGGATCCCAATCAGCTTTTGTACCTAGTGACCAGTTACTAGGTGTATTATTAGCCTCTTCATACCAAACGTCACAAGGCACTGATGCAGCTTGTCCGTAAGCAAACCAACCAACTCCAAAATATATACCAACTAGTATGACTACAAAAAATGCTAAAAACTTTTTCAATTTTCTCCCCCCGCATTTATAAGATTACACTATTAATAGTTTCAAGTGAACTTATAATCATTTCTATGAGTAAAATTATTTCTTTTGCATCTGATTTTGGACTAAATGATGGGTCAGTAGGTGTTGTAAAAGGGGTAATTAGCAGAATAGATGATTCGCTTAAAGTTAATGATATTTCCCACGGCATTCCACCACAAGATATTAAGTACGGAAGCCTTCTTTTAATGAGAGCAATTCAGTATATTCCACAGGGAGTATTGCTTGCAGTAGTAGACCCTGGAGTAGGAAGTGATAGAAAAGCAATAGCTATTACAACTGATTGGGGAGTTATGATTGGTCCAGACAACGGATTATTAAATCTAGCTTGTGCAACAGTTGGAGGAGCTCAAAAAGCTTACGCTTTAGAAAATGAAAATTGGATTATTCCTCACGAGGGAAATACGTTTCATGCAAGAGATATTTTTGCACCTTTTGCTGCAGGGTATGCATCAGGACAATTAAAACTAGAAGAGTTTGGACCGGAACTTGACCTTGAAGATTTAAAACAATATTTAATTCCCCTGACAGATATTACAGATGACGAAATTAAAGGTGAAGTGTTGTACATTGATGAGTTCGGTAACTGTCAGACCAACATATCTCCGCAAGAATTAACTGATAAAGGTTTTAAAATTGGTGATGTCATTCCTATAAAAATTGATAATCAAGAACTTGGTGCGAAATGGTGCGAAACATATAAAAATGAAACAATTGGAGGAATAGGAATTGTTACTGATTCTTGGGGCATGGCATCGTTGTTTTTAAGCAATGGAAATGCTCAAAAATTGTTAAATTGTAAAGATAATTCGAAAGTAATTATTAAAGTCTCAAATTAGATATGGCAATAGAACCAGAGATAAAAATAATTAACACGAGCAAAATTATAAAAACTAAAGTCCACGGCCTCATGAGTACATAATACATGTCAGAATTAATTTTTGTAACAACAGACAATTGCGAGTTGTGTAAAAAAGCAGAAAACAAAATTAAATTTCTTAAACCTTTTTATCAAATTAGAAAAGTAGATGTTCAGGTAGATCATAAGGAGTTTTTGCTTCGAGTACCAGTACTACTTAAAAATAACAAAGTTGTCGAAGAGGGGATTTTCTCAAGACTTAGGGTATTAAAAAATTTATTTTTTTAAATATCTATTGGTTTAGATTTATCTCTGTTGGTATGCTCATGCTCTAAATATTCGATAATCTTATCAGCAACATCAACACCACTAGCTTTTTCAATTCCTTCTAATCCAGGCGAGGAATTCACTTCTAAAACCAAAGGACCTCTATTTGATTGAATTAAATCAACACCAGCAACAGAAAGACCAAGTACTTTTGCAGCTTTAATAGCACTTTCTTCTTCTTGTTCGTTTAATTCATAATTCTCAACAGTTCCTCCAAGATGAACATTTGAACGAAACTCTCCAGGCTTGGCTTTGCGTTTCATCGAAGCTACAACTTTATCCCCAACAACTATTGCCCTAATGTCTTCTCCTCTAGATTCGCTTATAAACTCCTGAATTAATATGTTTGCATCAATTTTTTTCATAGTCTCAATAGCACTAATTGCAGCTTCCATAGTTTCGGTTAACACAACTCCTCTTCCTTGAGTTCCTTCAAGCAACTTAATAACGTATGGGGGCTGACCAACAGATTTTAATACTGACTCAATGTCTCTTGAAAGATGAACATATCCTGTAATAGGCATCTCAACACCACTATTTCCTATTAACTGTAATGCTCTCAATTTATCTCTTGATCTACTAATTGAGGCCGAGGAGTTTGCAGACAAAGCTCCCATTAATTCAAACTGTCTAACAACTGCAGCTCCATAAAACGTCCATGTTGCAGCAATTCTTGGAATCACCACATCAAAATTCATTTGCCTACCTTGAAAAAAGATTCGAGGTTTAGCCTTAGCTATGTTCATATAACATCGTAAATAACTGACTACCTCTGTATCATGACCTCTGTTTTTAGCTGATTCATAAAGCCTACTTGTTGAATAAAGTCGTATATCTTGAGAAAGAATTCCAAGTTTCATATTTAATCTCTATTAGGTTTTGTTAGAAAACTTACTGATGGATTAACCAGCCATCTTCTACCTAATGCTTTTTTTCCTATGAGCATTGTGTAATCCATTGGGCCTCTGTCAGTTAAAGTAAGTTCTATTTTTTTAGATATGCCATCCATTAATAGAGTCGTTTTTATATAGGGTCTTCTCTCAACATCACCATTAGAACTTTTTATTCGTTTATATCCTTCCAGGGGAGCAGAAGTTTTACGTACCGTATTGTTTCTTTTCATTACNTTGAACTTTACNTATTTGACTTTATCTCTTGTAACAATTTTTATATCAGCAGCATCAATTGAAGCTAAAGTTGCTCCAGTATCTATTTTTGCAATAACACTTTTAACATTGAGATCAGGTAAAGCCGCATGCTCTTTCCATCCTACGACTCTTTTCTCTCGTTTTTGTTTTACCATTATTAAAGGATTACGTAAAACAAAAGTGCACTAATAGCAACAAGAGCTATGTGAAAATAAATTACAGGTAGCATAAAAAAATTTTAATTAAGTTTTGGAAAGAAACAAACCTGTTTTTTTATAACAAATTAAATTGAATTGAGTTCCTCTGAGGTTGTGTTATCTTCTTTTTTAAAATATAAAACAAAGGTAGTTGTCACAACAATTACATGATGAATAATAATAAGATTCAGCAAAGACCTAATAATTGTTGCCTCTCCCCACATAAATAAGTAACTTGCAGTTGTAAAAACTCTTAGAAAATTTGAGAGCAGAATTCCCCTTCTGTTTTTAGTGAGAGCAAAAAACATTAAAAGTACGTTTATCGCTACTCCAGGTAGTAGAACAAATTTCAGCCAAACTAGGTCATTTCCTCCAAAATTAGCTCCAAAAATATCTGAAAATAATTTTGGAAAGAAAAATCCAAATAGAGAACTGGANGCAACAGACAATCCATCAAAGAAAACAAATATATATAAAAGTGAGAATTTTTTCATTAAGGAGTTGAGCTAACGGCTTCAGTGGTGACTTCATCCTCTTCTGTTTCTAAAAGACCACAGTCAATAAGAACTTCTTCAGTGTTTCCACCACCAAAAACTACTCTTTCAAAGACAACAACAGCGTATAATTCATCTTCAGTTAATTTTCCTTGAAATCCTGGCATTCCTCCAATAGAGACTGTATCTTCAGCACCATAAGTAGGTCCTACTTCAGCCTGCCATCCTGCAGATCCGAGTTGAATCCATTTAGTGTGNTCTGCACATGTTGGGAAAGTAGTATATAACGCACCACCAGTAAATGCTGGACCAACTCCACCGCCACCGCCACCTCCGTGACAGCCAGCACATGCAGCAGCACCAGCATAAACTTCTTGACCGAGTGCAATATAATTTATTGTNTTTGTTGCAGCAACACCTCTACCTTCATAAGGAGAGCCATCACAATTTACAGCCTCTTGCGACTTTCTATCAACATTTAGCATCCCTCTTTCACCGCACTCTTGTGTGTTAGAAGAGCTAATAAGTCCNATGAGGATAAATAATGGAATGATAATAAANCTAAAGTTGAGCCACTTAGGAAGAAGGTTTTCTGAATTAATTTTTATACCCATTGTTTCATTAGCAAAGGAAATAGATTTAGTTACTTGTCGTGTTACNGCAGTTGCAACAACAGCTTCTTCTTTTGGAGCCTCTTCAACAGGAGCTTCTTCTTCAACTGTTTCTTCAATAACAGCTTCTTCTTTTGGAGCCTCTTCAACAGGAGCTTCTTCTTTTGGAGCAGACGCAGCTACACTTTCGCCACCAGCCCAAGAACTTAGAACGTCATCAACTGAAACTCCAGAAGCAGCTGCCCTTGCTTCCGCAGAACGCTGCACCAAGTCAACTGGTGCGTTTAAAATCTCTGCTACTTTATTTACTAAATCACTCATTTGATTCTCCTAATGATAGTAAATAAGTTACGAGATATTCCAAATCGTCATCATCNAGAAAGTCATAACTTGGATGAGGTATATCCCTATTGACAGATGTTGAGTCTGATAGGTATCGAGTTAGCCATTGACTATTGTTTGTTGGTTCACGTGTTGCGCTAGTGGAAAGGTCTGGTCCAAGTCTTATATTTCCAACATTATTAATTAACGTTTTATTTGCAAATTTATTTTTTAGAACTTTACCATTTTGAGTGTCTGGAATTAGAGTTCTAACATTCTGTGTATGGCATGATTGACAATTCAACTCTGCGTACACTTCAGCTCCCTTAATTACTTCATTTGATGCACTAACGCTGTTATTTAGAGAGTCACTAACAATACCTGTAGCTTGGTTTTTTGGAATCACAAAGGCGAATAGAAATGTAAATAGACCAACTAAAAGAACTCCTGAAATAAAACTTAAAGCACTTTCATTTTTTAGCTCAACAACTTCTTCAACTACTTCCTCAACAACCTCCTCTACAACTTCTGCAGCTGGAACTTCTTCAACTACTTCCTCAACAACCTCCTCTACAACTTCTGCAGCTGGAACTTCTTCTTTTGGAGCCTCTTCAACAGTAGCCTCTTCTTTTGGAGCTGACGCTGCACTTGCTGCAACACTTTCTCCACCAGCCCATGAACTTAATACCTCTTCAACAGANTTTCCNGATGCCTGCGCTCTTGCNTCTGCAGANCTCTGAACAAGATCAACTGGCGCATTTAATAATTCAGCTACTTTATTTACTAAATCACTCACTTGAGTTCTCCTCATTAGTTTCCACGGGTTTCTTTTTTCGCTTCGTGTACCAGCTTCCAGCTATGAATTCAAAAATTTCTGCTAACACTTCAATCATTGCTATAAACCATTTCTTCAACAGTTGTTATTAAACCAGATGAGATTGCTCGTAATACAGAAATTAAATACAGAAATCCACTACCAAGTAAAAGTAGAGAGATGAAAGTATTTACAGAAAAATTAAAACTTATAAGGTTCCAGACAATACCATACCCTTCTCCGTAAATTGTTGGGCTTCCTGCATTTGCTCCTGCATTCCATGAATAACCTGAGTTAACGCCCAATACAGTATTGTTAATCAACAATAAAAGATATGATATTTTGAAACCAAAAAAGGTAATGTCTTCAAGCATAGAGTAATTAACTTCTCTTCCATATAACTTAGGTATTAAATAATAACTTAAGGATATTGTTGCTAGCACAAGGGATCCAATGAGCCCATAGGTAATAACATTCAGAAAATTTGTAATTCCTAAAATTGGAAGAAGATTTTCAAAACTTGAAATCATATGAAAAATTATTGTTATAGAAAAAAGGATTACTGAAAAGTTAAGCAGATTTAGTGA
>FUFK010053018.1_pt1 | contig 10077 bp, 7 predicted proteins | sample 1021851 | NCBI WGS metagenome assembly FUFK01 (sample SAMEA51879418, study PRJEB19060) | metagenome | reverse complement strand
TTTACTTGAAAACTAAAATTAAACGCAGTTTGTCCAGTAGATGTATATTGTATCCTTCTATCTACAGCATTTATATTAAAACTTGCCATCTATCTTTTCCCTGTCTTGTCTATTTTCTCTTTTAAATTATCTACAGAATTTTTCAATTCTGGGTATAGACTATATAACTTATTCTTACCTATTTCAAAATATTTTGTTTTCACAGCTCTCAACTCTCCTAACTGACTACCTACTGATAAAGTATCCCATTCTAAACTATCAAACTCTGCATCCATTTCTTGCAACATATCACTTATACCATCCCCATCATTATCTTCATTCATGAACATTATAAGTGCATTATATTGCTGCGATGTCATAGCTATACCATCTATTTTGTTTCTAGGCATAGATAATCCAAGTCCATAAGTTTGTAACCAATCATCAACTCTTTTGTATCCTTTTTGATTTAATATCTTAATTGGACTAAATACTCCTTGTTCTGGTCCTTTCATTTGTTCACCCCATAGATTTAATCTTGGTTCTAACTCTGGGTTAAAGAATGGACTACCTTTTAATATTTTATTGTAAGCCTCATAGAATGATCTGATTGGATAAGGTATATCACCATCAAATGTATTTCTCCAAAACTCTGCTTGTTGATCATTTATTTTATAATCATAAATATTAGGATCTTGCATTCTTTCTAAATAATTACCAAAAGTACCAGTTGGATTTAGTGCAATACCTACTGTACCCTCGGTTACTTTTTGTATTGCAAGTCCAAAACCATTTATAATTTTATTATCAGTATCCGAACCTGGAGAGTTAAATATTCTACCTATCTCACTTATACCAGTTAAGAATGGTTGTTCACCCATGTAAGGGAAGATAGCACTTACACCATGCATCATTAGTTCCATCATTTCATCTATGTGGTTTGAGTTACCATATTGATCTGGTCTTGATGCTGCATAAGCTATATCGGCAGAGATTGCTAGTAAAGATGATATAGGATCAAACCTTGAGTAAGTATAAAATTTAAAGTTACCATCATCTTGTCTAATACCTATTGAGTATGGTTGATAACCATTTCTAAAGAAAGCCTCTCTCTCTGCTTTATTACCTGGAGCTCTTCCTGTAATAATATAATCACCAGATCCATCGCTAGCTCCATAAGCATATTGGAACATACCATACATGATAGTTGCACCACTCATTAGTTTAGCCATAGCAAGTTGTTTTTTTGCTGGTCCATTTACTCCCATAAGATCTCTTCTTACTGATGGCATCAAACCAGCTAACATTGGATTTCTTTTAGAACTTTCAAAAAAGATATTAGTTACAGTTTTATAGAATGGTACAAATAATTTAACTGCTGGTTCATTCATAAAACCTTGTATGTTTTTAAAGAAACCTGGTGGTAGATCTTGTTGGAAAGTACCTTCTTTCATAGATTGTAATACCTCATCCCTAACACTTGTAGGTGGATCAGCTATTGTTCTTAAATATAAATCCTCTGCTTGTTCTTTTGTTGCACCATCAGATAATGCTTTATTAAATCTTTTTGTTGCAAGTCTTTCTAATTCCATTTGAAATAATACACCTTTAAAGAACTCATCCTCTGCAACTAACATTCTACCGGGAAATCTTACTGCTGTACCAAAGTATTCTAACATTGTACCCATATATGAGTTCTTGTATTTTTCTGGTAAAACATCTTTAGTTATTGATTTTCTATTTGGTAAATCTAATTTTGTTATTGCTGCACCACTCTTAAAACCTTCGGCAGCATTATCCATACCAAGTTTCAAACCATAATTAGTTGATCTAATCATAGCAAGAACTTCATTAAACATCACACCATCTGGACTACTAAAGAAAGGAACTTTGTTAATAGCAGCTGCCATACCATATTCCATAACTCTTAAGCTGTTAAATCCTAAATTACCTACGACATTAACTATATGNGTTATAGGAGACATCAATCTTGAGTTTACCCATATCTCTACCCAACCATTTGCTAGTTTTGTACTTACAGCATCTTTAGCAAACTTTGTAGCTTGGTGTGTATCTAACATTAAAAAATGTTTTGCAAGATTGTTGAAACCATCCTCTGAAAAATCTGCATTCATATTGTCCTCTAGGTATCTTGCTATATTTTCTACACCAGATAACGATACACCTAGATCTGGTTGTACCTTTGTAATCTCTTGAGTTATTCTCATTTTTTTTGCAGCACCAGATAAATCTCCAGCTGTCTTTGCATACATCTGACCAAACAATGTTAAGACTTTGTAAAACTCTACTTGAGTTTGTTTACTAGCTGATCCTTCATTTACAGCTTTTTGTGCTATCTTTTTAAGATGCATGTATAAAAGTTTAGTCTCAATCATAGCTCTAACTGAAACATCTAGTGGTAAGTTATCTCCAGGTTTAGATCTTAATATTTTAAGATATACATCAGTTCTACCTAACTCTGCTGCTTGAGCTAATATATCATCAACTTTAGTAACACCACCTTTGCCCTTTATTAATTGATCTTGAAATATTGTATTGACAACATCTGCAAAAGAACCTGGTTTGTACATACCATTTTCATCTACATCTAAATCTTTGAATATAGTTTTTAGAGATTGATTTTTCTTTTGTTCTTTTAATTCACCTACACCAAACTTTTTAAGTATATCATTAACATTACCTACCTCTTCATCACTAAACTCTTTTAAAATTATTTGACCACTAAACTCATCTATCTCAAGATCTTTGTTTTCATCTATCTTGTTTATAATCTCTTTTTGTTTGTCTATTCTTTCTTTCTTATCTTTTCCATAAGGTTCATTCTTAAGTGTATCTTTTTTCTTTATCTTAAATGGAAACTTTGCAGCAACTAATATTTCATTCTCTCTATCTTCAAGAGTACCACCTTTTATCTCATCTAATATTTCTGGTTGTACATCTGCATTAACATCTTCATTTTTAGATTTCATTGGCATGTCATCATTCTTACCAATATCAGTTACCTCTTCTTTTTTATCTATAAAATCAAGATCAGGTGGTTTTATATCTGAACCAGTTATTGTTTTGTTTATGTCATCATCTTTAGGTAAAGACATTATTTATTCTCCTCATTTGGTTCTTGTTCTACATTTTCATTCTCTATAACTTTTGCACCACTACCAACTGCTACTGTAGCTCCACCAGTTGTTGTTAGTTGTTTGATAGTATCTTTTTTCATATTCTTAACTGTTGAAAAGAACTTGGTAAGTAAAGGACCCATAGCCTCACCAACTGGTCCTAAAGCTATATCACCTTGGATTGCTTTCCATTTTTCTGCAAGAACCTTATCAGCATCTACACCTTCACTTACATCTTCGGGTGTTCTTAAATATTCTAAATATCTTGATGTTAATGTTTCTGCATCTTTAGTTTCTATTTGAAATGCATCTGCAAGAAAAGAAACAAAGTTACCTTCTCCAGCTACTTGAGCTGTACCTACTGTTGCTGCCTCTGCTGATAGAGCTCTTGTAATAAATGGTAACACTCCTTTTGCTTTTATTAGTCCATTNAATAATTTGTAGTATCCAACACCAGGAACTAGGAACTGACTTAATCCCTCTGCAAATCCACCAGCTAAAGTTTCTGTTTCTCCTATTTTAGAATAGACATTGTTTTTGTAGAACTCTCCTAGATCTTTAACAAGNCCATCTCCCTCTGGATCTAGTTTTTTCATAGCCTCTGGTCCTAGTATAAACTTTTCACTTGCAGCAGTAAGTAAACTTAAAATACCCTCGGATAGTTTTGCACCACCTCTTANTACACCTTTACCTATGTCTTTACTATAAAATGCAACATTCTCTATAAAGTTTCTTTCAAGAGGTTCGTAACCATTTACAGTTAGCACATACTCTCTATCACTATTTTTATATTTGTAATATTCTAAATATGCATCATCTAGGTTTTTTGTTCCCATTATCTACCATCCTCTTCTAATAAACTTATTATATCATCTACTTTAGTTATCAATATATCTAATTCATCATCATTCATACCCTTTGGTCTAGTTACTTTTACATCTTTAAAAANAAGGTTATCTTTTAAAACAAGTTCTCCATTGACAGGAATAGATTGTATATTTTCTAATAATATTTTTAATTCTTTNAAACCTTCACTACCACTAAATTGTTTTTTAAATTCAAATATGTTTCTTACACTACCATATTTCTCTTCGTTAATTAGTCTTGCAACTTTAAGAACCTCATTAGTATTTACTACATTAAATATTTCTTTTGATTTAGTTTGGATTTGTACTGTTCTTTCTTTAANAATACTATCATCTTGTATTANAGTTTTTGCATAAGCAATCAAATCATTAGATGCTATACCTGGGTTTGCTCTATAATAATCATACAGCTCTACCGATGCTTTTCTATATTTTTCAAATGCAACATTAGTCTTATCAGTTGTAATAATTCTTGTATCTTCATAACCAACCATTTTCTTAAGCATACTATCAGCTGCTTTGAAAGTTGCAGTTTGTCTTTTTTCTTTTGCTAAAGTAAACTCTGACTTTTGTTTCCAAGTAATCTTTCTAGCATCCCATGCTGCTGTTATAGCTGCATCAGTTAATCTACCAGCTACAAGATCCTCTTCTAATGCAAGAAACATTTTAGGATCTGTAAAACCACCAGATGTCTCTTCTTTTTCTAAATCTATTAATAATTCTTCTTTAGTGGTTTTGCTATATTTTCCTATTTCTTGTACTATTTTTTTTGCAGTTTCATAATCGTTATCTAGTTTTGCCTCATAGTATGCAATCTTTTGATTTTGTATAATTGTTGCATAATCAACTTCTTTTGCTTTCTCCTCTTTTTCTTTATCAGTAATAATATTATCTCTAAAAGTTCTAACTTGATTTCTAAATTCTATTTGTTCTTTTTCTGGTAAAGAGTTGTATATTTTTTGGTAGTCTTTGTTACCATTAAACAATCCTGTCTTTGCACCTTTAGCTAGTTCTACTGCCTCACTAGCAGAGATCTCTTCTCCAGGCTTATCATAGTAAGTTGTAAGATAATTTACTTTTTGTTTTATTACTTCTTTATCCCATGCAGCTGACCACTCATCTATTTTTTTATATCCTTTGACTAACAGCTCAACTGCTATTCTATCTTTTTCTTTTTTAAAGTGTTCATCTATATCTATTGTTCTTTCTAATACTGGATTATCTGGATCTGTATCATCATAAATTTTTATTTCACTACCATAGGCCATCATTGTCTTTGCAATATTGTTTACTGTGTTAGTTGCGTATTCAGTTATAGTTGCATCTTTTATAGCTTTTAATTTTTTTAGATTAGTTGCAGAATAACTATTAAGAGATGTGTGTGCCATTGTAGCTAGTTTTGCTTTTACTGTTACAGCTCCCTCGGCATCTATTTCTAAAAAGGATTGAGTATAACCATTAACAATACTATTTAATTCTTGTTCAAACTCATCGGTACTCATTTCATTTAGAGTTGCTTTCTCTTCTAGTTTAGTAATAGCTTTACCCGCTGCTATTTGTACATCAGTTGCAAGAAAGTTTATTTGAGCATTTCGTAAAGTNTTANTNNAAACATTANNACCTTTAGGTAATAGTTTGTTTCTTTCATTTGGATCTGCATTTAAGTATTCACTTATTGTAAGTGGATTAGATGCAGCATATTCATAAGCATCAATCTTTGATTGCTCTTCTACTTTACCAACTGCAAACTTTAAAACATTATTTATTCTTGCATCTAAATTACTTTGTACCTCTGATTGAACTCTAAATTGTTCAAATCCTATTGTTGGAAAACCATAGGCTTTTACATTTAATCCTTCAAAAACTTTTCTTTTTGCCATTAGCTAGATCCCTCGGTTGATGTTATATCTACATCGGTTGTTGATGGTTTTTTAGAGAAACCTCCAGCTTGTCCAATAGTTCCTATATCAGTACCTAATCCAAATATAGCACCCATGATACCAGCTTGTTTTGCAGCTTTACCAGCAGCTTTGAGATTTGAAAATTCTATTAGTCCTAAATTTTGTGCAAGTTCTTGATTGATTTGTGTAACTGAAAAATCAGTAGATCCAGATCGGAGTGATACTATTTGTGCAACTTCCATAGATCCCTCCATAGGCATGAACCCACTTGATCCACCTTTTGCAATCAANTCTGATAAATACTTGTTTGTTTCTTTTAAAACCTTGACACCATCCTCTTTAGCCTCAACCTCTTTTGATTTGTATTTTAGTTTAGCAACATCAGCTTGACTATCATAATAAGCCTTTTGTGCTAGACCAGCTTGATAGGTTGCGTATGCTTTACCAAATGATGCTACTACTGCTACTATTGTCCAAGGGTTCATTGTCCTACACTCACTTTAAATTCTATTCCCAATAATGTAAAAAATAATGGTTCAGATTGGGAAAATGTCATCTGACCATCTCTATCATATCCAAGCATTGGTTTCTTTCTTTTCTTTCCTGTAAAAAAATCTCCCGCTGTGAATAATAAATCATTACCATTTAATGTAAGATTTTGCGAGAGATATAAATTAGCAGTTGCCTCTACTATTCTTTTCTTTTGTGCCATGATGTTACCACTAGGTAATTTAAGTTCTACCGGTAAAGTNTTAACAGTAGGTGTATAGTTTATACCAATCTCTACATAAGTTGTTGGTACTGCATCTAATGTTATCTGACCAGAACTTACTACCTTATCATTTTGCATACTATCATCTGCAATAACCTTAACAGTTTTACCTTCAAGATGTGATAGTCCAGTTACAGTAGTAGTTGATGGTTTGCTGCCACCACTTAATAGTTTTGCACTATCAGTAGTATTGTCATCATTAAAACATTCTACATAATACTTTGTNGCACTATTGATTGTTCTTTTTACTACAAAATAGATTTGATCTACATCTACTCCTACATTTACAAAAGTACCATCAGTTGTACTTAAACTTGGAGCAATAACATTCTGACCTCTTAAGATAGAGTAAGATGCAAGAGATCCATCAGTATCATTTACAATCAAAAGAAGATCCCCATCAGTAGTTGATGTTGCTTTACGCAAAGCCATATCTGATGGAGATTTCAGTAAGTGCGATGATAATAATGATATGTTGTTGGATATGTATGACAGCTCTACATCACTAAATAAAAACTCTCTTAATGATTTGCCAGCTCTTTGAATAAATAATGTTCCACTTTCAGCACCAACTGGTTTGATACCTTCTTTGGATCCTCTTCTTGTTGCACCATTGATAACAACATTAGTAGGTGTAATAGGATCTAAAGTAGATTGNGGTAGAAAGAACTCTCCACCTTTTGTAAAGATCTGTAAGTCTCTACCAGAGAACATTCCTGTAATTGCATTGGTACTATCAGTAGATATTGTTACATCAATAGCATCATCATCTAAAGCCTCACCAGGATTGAAATCAAAGAACCTTGCAACTCTTGAACCAAAGATTGTATTTGGTCTTGATTTAACACCACCAAAATATAATCTACCTTCATGGAATGTAGTTGTTCTTGGATAACCTTTTGTACTAGACCAAGATGCCTCGTAACCACTTTCTAAAAAAGTTGAACCNGATGCTATTGCACTTGTATTAAAGAAAGGTATTTCTACTATTGCCTCTACTGATGTATTAGAAACAAATCTAGTTATTCTTGCTCTTCCTAAACCATCATTAGTTTCTACATATTGATCTACATGACTTGATGNAAAGAAAGATCCTCCAGCAGTAAGAGTAATATTACCATCAACAGCTGATGGAGTTATTGTTTGATTNATTGTAGTTGTTGAAATAGTAAATGCATGATTTGGTATATGGTCAAATGTAATATCAGTTATAGTCCAACTAGAATGAGATGCACCTCTGACTAATTGTTTTGGAGCCATATCTTCTTGTACTAAAATTAAAGTATCAGCTGATTGTGTATGATCCATAGTTGCAAGTGTAGTAGATCCTATNGTTGTTGTTAAATAATCATTACCACTTGAGTTTATGTTAGTTACTAATTCTTTATCTTTAAAAATATAAATTCTATTATGTACAAACAAAAGCATATAACTTTGTGTTGTAGAAAATTCAAAAGGTACAAGTTTCATTCCATTTTGTGGATTAGCAGCACTTGGTACCTCAAATAAAAATTGTAAACCAGGTCTCCTTTCTATACCACCCTGTGGTTGGATAAGTACATTACGAGCTTGATCTAATGCATTGTAATATTGATTGATGTCTATTCTTGATTTTAATAATGGATCTACCTCACCGGTAGTAAAGTTTGATTGTATAGTTACAGCTCTGCTCATCTAACATCTGTCAATGGGAAATCTACTATTGCATAATTTGGTTTACCTCTACCATCTATATTACATGCCTGGCGAAAATACCCACCCCTTCCATTTTCTGTTAAAGAACCCAAAGCTACACCTCTCCAGTATTCTGCTTTTGTTATCTGATCTGTTACTGGTTCAGCAAGATGCCAGGCTAACATGTAAACTAAAAGCTGTACAAAATAAGAAGGCATAAGTCCTTCGGTTACTACACTTGAAATATAATCTACATAAATTTCTTCTTCGTTTGTAAATATTGCTGGACCAGAACTTGTATAACCTAATTCATAACTTTGGATTGGCAAGATCCTAGTTGAACTAGAATTGTAAACCTCAAGAGGTGTACCAGATACAGAATTGCTTGGTAGAATAAATTGATAAGTCCATTCGTTTACTGGAGTAACTCCAGCTGATTTATTAAGTTTTTCTTTTACTAATGCAAAAGACCATGGATATAATGATAAGGTTTTTTTTTTAATTGTATTATAAAGATTGTTACATACAGCAGCAGCATCATTGGTTGTATCACTAAATGATGAAATAGTATCAGATCCCAACAATGTGAGAGCTTGATTACAGATAGTTACATTTGTATCTCCACTTGCCATAGTATTCCTTAAATAAATGAAGAGGCCCATTAAGGGCCTCCTCATGTCTATTTGTTAATCGCTGTCTGAAACAGAGATACTTTCGCCATTAGATACATCCACTACTCCAGATGCATTTGATAGCACTACCACTAAATTAGCAGTAGGTGTATTACTGTCNNAAACATAGATTAAATCACCGACTTTTAATACATCAGAGGCATCATTAAAATACCCCTCTGTATTTACATCAGCAATCGCATCAGCTGATTTGTAGCTCCACATTTGAGGAGCATTACCAGCTTTTGATTGACCACCTATTGGTTGTAGTCCACTTTGTGCATAAGCCATAATTATTCTCCTTCTCTATTAGCTTTCATCAGTTGTTATTTTAACGATACCATCTGNATCAATAGCAACAGCACCAGCAGAGAACATGCTATTTACCAAGAATGATGTTTTTTCTGGTACATAGTTGATCTCNGTTTTTTGTGCCATNTTNACAGCCATACCGACTGCACCTCTATGGAACGCAAAACAAGTTCTGTCGTTAGTNGCCAATGGTAANCCACCNTCATCTCTATCNCCTAGAACATAAAATCTNAANCCNANGAAAGTNTTTATTTCNCCNGAAACGAGNGCNTTAATACTNGCNAAATCNCCAGAGATTGCTCTCTCATCAGCTAGTAATCCAGATAATGAGTTTGCGTGGATTATGATGTGTCTATCATCAAATGGAACATTTTTAGCATCAAGTGCTTTTTTAGCAGCTATTAGCTTTCCAACATTCAGATTTGAGTTTGCAGCTGAACCAGATGTAACTACATTTTTAGCTACAGTTCCAGTACCAGATGCAGCATTAACAGCATCTATAATAAGTTGGTCCATTCTTCTACCTATTGCTTTAGATACAACTTGTACCAACTCTTGTCTTTCATCAAAGTTTACCTTCGCTTGATGGAAAATGTCGCTATATTCAGCAGCATTGAAATCACTCATTGTAGCTGTAACTTGCGAATAAGTTACATTCAATGGAGTAACATCAGTCTGTGGAATTCTAGCAGTAGCAGATCCCTTACCAAGTTTTGGAAACTTGTATGTCTGCCCTTGTACACCTTGTCTTAGCCTTACACATCC
>FUFK010047523.1_pt1 | contig 10077 bp, 24 predicted proteins | sample 1021851 | NCBI WGS metagenome assembly FUFK01 (sample SAMEA51879418, study PRJEB19060) | metagenome | reverse complement strand
TTTTCACCAAAATCTCCATCAGGCAATACAGCCTTTTCTGCAATTCGAGCTTGTATAAGATTCCCATAATTAGATTCTCTGTCTAATCTCCAACCATAAAGATTTGTAGGATCTACTTCAATCCAATAAGGTCTACGATTTTGCTGTCTTTCTTCGGCAAGACTTAATGCACCAGAAGGTGCTGGATAATCAACAAGAATATGACTTTGACCATAAGTAAGAGAACACATTAATACTCTTCTTGCATATTCATCTAAATCTGACTTACAACCATCAACATCCATCTTAAACATTTCTGTCCAATAAGGATCTCCTATAAGTGTTATTGGTTTTCTTAATACAAGACCTGTAGCTGCTCTTATTAATCTCTGTGTAAAAGGACTAAATACTGATCTATTAACTCTTGCAAGGTAAGCATCATAATCTTCTCTTGGTTCTAATGGTAAAAATGCTTCACTATTTTCTCTAAGATATTCAGTTCCTTCAGTTACAGCCTTCATTATTTCCCAACCCTTCATCATATCTAAAACAGCCCTTGTTCTAGTAAAAGGACTATCAATACCGCCTACAGATGTAGATGAAACAATATTGGTTCTAATTGGACCAGGTACAGCATAAGTCATTAATTAACACCTCCATCGTTTTAAAGCTAACGCTTTTCTTGTAGGTCTGCCCTTTTTATCTTTTAATGGACCTGGCATCCCAGACATTCTTGCACAAAAACTTTTTCTTCTGGCTGCTCTTTTACCAGTTGGATTTTTTTCTGTAACAGGTGCTTGTAAATTACTACCAGTAGCACGATTGTATTTCGCACGACCTTTTGCAGTAAGTCCACCTTTTTTGGATTTTTCTCCTCTACCTACAGATAAACTGACCCCTTTACGCTTTTTCATTTGCCTACCTTTGCCTGTGCCTTTTTATGAGCTTGAGTAAAAGTATCTCCTGCTCTCATTCGCCTTTTCATAAACTCCATGTGCTTCGCACTATGATGTTCAGAATGTTTTTCTAATAGATTTTTTTGGCGAGTGGTAAGTTTCACTTCTTTTTCTTTTTTTTCTTAGAACGTAATTTTTTAAGATCAGCAGCCGTGATCTTATCTCGTGGTGGAGCAACAGCAGCAAGTTTTCGTTGCTTTGCTGAATAAGATCCTTTAGGCATTAGAGAGCAGAAGTAATAGCACCANTNGTTACAAAACTAACTGATACTGTAGAAATATCTCCAACAGTAGAACTGAATGNAGTTCCTGTAATAATTNCNTTAAAANTTAATTTTTTAGNACCTGATGTATCNAANAANANGTTGAATGNAGCATCNCCAGCATCTTCTGTTGTTANTACATCTGAAATAATTTCAGCAGTATCATCTCCTGATGTTGCNGTNTAAAGAAGNTCAACAGTACCAGAACCAGAAATTAAAGATCCTACATACTTTCTNGAAGTATCTCCATGAGCAGTACACTCAAGAGTATCTTTTGTNGTATCTAANGTCCAAGCTGTTGTAGAAGCTATAGCTCCAACTGATCCAGTTCCGTTATCAAATGATACAGAGCCTTCTTCGCCACGAAAAAATGCCATGATTCTAAGAAAAATTTACTTATAACAATATANTACCTTGAAACTGCGTTTTTCACAGTTATTTTTTCTTCTTTTTACGTCTATGTTGATAAGTTATCTTTTTACTACTTGTTTTTTCTCTTTTAAACCTTGCTTTCTCTGCTGCGGTCATTTCTCCAACTGTCTTAGGTGTCTTACTTGATACACGATTTTTAGGTCTACAAGCTGGATAACCCCGTTTTTCGCCTTTTTGACGACCACAAGGTTTACCTGTTTTTACATCAACCCAGTTTTCTTTAAACCAACGGGTAAGACCACCACTACTTCTTGCCACGTTTTTTCTCCACTCGGTAAGTACCACCACGTTTTTTGTACTCTCGTACAAGCCACGCATTGGCATAAGCAGAAGGATAAACCTTAAATTTACGTTTAGCCTCTGCTTTTACCCTAGAGTATAACGCTTTATTTACAGGAACATTCACTTCTCTTTTTACCTCCCTTCTTTTTCTTTTTCTTTTTCTTAGTCGTAGAATGGTACATAGTAAGAATTAGGTATCTTAATATATTCTAAACGAAGTCTGCCCTAGTGTCTCTGGTTTTGCAAGATTAAATTGTTGTAGACAAAGATAACCAAAAGCATCAAATGCGTGATCTACACCTAAATTTTTATTAGGTAAACCAGTATTTGGTGCATATGTAAGAGTTCTTAGTGCTTTTATCAATTCTTTACATCTAGGATGTATTAATGTCCTTCTTGTTCCTTCAGCATCATATAAAGCAGTATTAACAGCAGTAATTTTATCTCTAATTCTCCAGGGTGATCTAGGACTCATAACAGTAAAACCTGATCTTCTAAGTATCGTATGATCTGTAACTCCCACCCCACTTGTTTTTCTTGCACTACCAGTAGGATCAGGACAAGCAATAATTCTTCTATCTACCCCATACCTTCTAGTTACTTCTTCAGCAAAATCCCAAGTGGTAGCACCACCTGTCAGCATAATCTCATCAAAGACATATAGTGTATCATTATGCTTTACGGCACAGATTCCAGCCATAGGGTCAACGTTAAAATCCAACCCAATTAACAAAGGAAGCATATGTAAATCCTGCACTTCCTTATCAATATTCTCATCAGCGAAGCTAACAGCAACAAGACCAGTTAAATTTTCAAAACTAGCTTCAAATTCCTGTCTAAATGTTCGTGGATCTAATTGTGATCTTGCAGCTTCAACCTCTTCTTCTTTTACATTTCCTCCTTCAATCGTAGTAAAACTCCACCTTTGCCAATCATCCAGTTCCTGTTCACCACAAAAACACCACATATCATAAAACCAACTGGCAGTTCCATCAGGAGTAGAAATAAACAATGCCCACCCTTGTTTATCAGCTAACGCAGGTCTAATAACTTCAGCCCACACATCTCGCTCCATAAACGCAGCTTCATCCAATACAACTCCTGCCAAACTTCTTCCCCTCAATGCCATTGCATTTTCAGTTCCCTTTAACTCAATACTTGACCCATTTATTAAATCAATCCTTAAATCTGTTTCATTTTTAGCTTTTATCCATGTTTTAGGTGTTAATCTTTTCAATTCCTTCCATGCAATATCCTTTGCCATACGATAAGTAGGAGCACAATAGAAATAAACTTCACCAGGTCGATTGATTGCTCCTCTAAGCAGTTCGATACAGGATAAATATGACTTCCCAAACCTTCTTCCAGCAACCANCAACCGAAATCTTTTCTCACTATTGAACACCTCCCCCTGTGCATACCTTAAACTGATCTCATTTAGGCTCATATAATTCTTTTTTTCATAATATTACTCATTTTCTTTCGCATTTCATACTTTTAAGGCTATTATCAGATTATTAACCCCCTCTTTTTACTAGATTGTGGCTGAATCTTTNATAAATAACTTAAATTACGACCTNCCNGCNCCTCAACGTAAACCTNGNGTNCAAAAATACACAGGTGGTACNAATTCAAGAGCAGTAATTGAAGCTNGNTGNCAAAGACTCTACTCAAAACANCTTGAAGGNAAAACTACTCGTCAACTAGTAATAGAACATTCTCATAGAGAAGGTATCTCAGAAACAACNGGTTGGGCCGATTGGAATAAAGTTAAAGAATGGAATGACCAAGATTGGTTAAAAGAAAGGGATAAAATGATTCCTAGACTTCAAGCAATGCGTATGCGTCTATTTAATAAAGCAGTTTCAAAAGGTCAGCTTCAAACTGCTGCACAAATATTAGACTCTCTCGGTAAAGTAGTAGGTGAATCTGTAGAAACTGTAAACATTCAAGCTCCAGAACTTGCAATTCGTATAGAACCAAAAACTTAGTCAGAATATATTTAAGTTCCCCACGCACGCAAAAATAAAAAAATATTTTACAACTACACCCCTATTGTTACATATTGTTAAGATATTGATATATAATTATATAACTATATATCTAGTAGCTAAACTGGGGTAGGGGAAATAATATTTTATTTTCTCAGTACCTAGACAATCGCATACTAATTAAACTATGGAAACAATCCAAAATGTTATTCCAAGTGAAGCAACAAAAACTCACTGGAATATAACATTAAAAGAAAATTCAAATTTAAATTTAGAATTTTTTCACTCACTTTGTAAACAGTCTCAAATTGGTTTAGCTTCATTAATTCACCCTTTGCATTATGCAAGTATCGAACATAATGAACTTAAAAGAACATATGAAAAATTTATTAAACCATATGTTCAAAACTAATTTGTAGTACTCTTTAAATCAATTCTAAGGGGTGTAAATATCTTTTATAGATAAATACACCTTTTACAACTAATAAGCCTTTACAGGCTTACTAAAACTAAACATCACTAAATTAATTAAAACTATGTTTACCGATGAAGAATTAGAACACATTCTAAAGGCATTAAAACACCTTTATAAAAATACAATTAGTTCTAAGAATCAAAAAAAAATTAGGTTATCTATTATTAACAAAATAGAAAACAAAAATAATTTTTTAAACTGTGATTTAACAGACACGGAAGAANCCTTTTAAAGATTCCTTAAAAGGTAGTTAATACCTTTTAAAGAGTCCTTAAAGACTCTAATTCAAATTAATTTTATTAATTAAAACTATGTTAAAAAATTTTGTTATCTGGTCGGGATTTTATGCCTTATCAGGAATAGTTTTGACTTCAGTTATTACTGAAAGTCTAAATAAAAGTACTTTTGCAGATTGTAAGGTTGATNTCTCGATAGAGAATAANGCCTGTCAACAAGTATTAAAAACTGGTTCNNATTATCAGCAAAAGCAAGTTTTAACCATACTTGCAATAAATGATATATAATAATATCATTAACTTAAAACTTTATTAATTAAACTCATGAACAAATTTTTNANTTCAAAAGAATACAACGAATTAACAAAAGTTGTATTTAATTCAATTGATTATAAATATGGNNCAGAAATCCATCGNAAAACTATGGATAAAATACTTGATAAATTATTTACTATTACTGAGAATGATTTATTAAGTAATGAAGCTATTAATCACCCTATAAAAGCTAACTCTTAATTGAGTTAGTTTTTTTTATTCACTTTATTAATTTAAAAACTATGTACACAGTATTTGTTAGAAATTGGTTTAAATATAATCCTAGTGTTATTAATGAGTTAGACAGTTCATTAAATGGATTAGAACCAGATAGTAGAGCTAGAAAATATAAGCTAGCTACTTTTAAAACTGAAAATGAAGCGAGAGAGTATGCGAAAGAATATAATAGAACACATAAAAAAGGAAGATTAAGAAGACAAGCAGAGTATACACAGTACTATTAAAAATATTTTCTTAAAGCTATCTAATTTTAGATAGTTTTAAAAAACTATTTTTTATAAATAGTTTTAATTTCAACTTACATTAATTAAAAAAATGAATCACACTTTAACGGTTAGGGGTGCTTATAGCACTGATTTCAAAAGCAAAAAAGAAATATTAGAGCATTATAACGCTAATAAAGACTTTCAAAACTTGAATCCTTTTGTTAGTGGTGCATATGTTAGTAAGGAGAATGCTAAAAAATTTAAAGTAGCATTCTTGAATGTTAGATATAATAATTTAAGAAAAATAGCAGTTATAGACGTTAGTAAAGATAATTTTCAATAATGAAATATAAAATAGAAAATTTAGATTTAGATATTATTAAAACAGTAGATATTGATTATTTAAAAAAAATAATTAATGAAAAAACTACTGATAAAAATATTATAAATTTAGCTAAAAAAGAGATAAAGAGAAGAAATACAAAAAGAATTATTGTAATAAAAATACACTAAAGATACTTACTAAAAAGGATATTTAAATATATCCTTTTTTGAAAGTTTCTATACTTTCAATTAAAAATTTATTTTATTAATTAAAAAAATGAATAAAAGACTTAAAAAACTTTTTAAAGATTATGATGATAATCTTTTAAATTATTTTGCAGGTTTAACACCTGATCAAAGTAAGAGATTTAATGAATTAAAAAAGAATATTAAAAAGGGTAATAAAAAATGATTTTAAAAATGTCAAAAGGTAATAAAAAATTACCAAAAACTACGGGAATTATAAGTTTACCCGCAGGTATTACATGCCCAGGTGCTAACAGCTGTAAAGCTTTTGCTGTTATGAATGAAAAAACTAACAAGAGAGAGTTAAAAAGGGGTGATGAGAGTTTATTTACTTGTTTTGCAGCAAGTGAAGAACTACGTTATCCTAACGTGTATAACTCTAGACGTTATAACTATAATTTAATTAATAGTTATGTAGTTAAAAGGGACGTAGACGGGTTATCTAACCTTATAAACGATAGTTTATTAGCTAATAAAAAGAATATAGATAAGTTTAGAATTCATGAATCAGGGGATTTTTATCACCCCTTGTATTTAGAATCATGGTTAAATGTAGCTAAGTTTAATAAAGATATAAAATTTTATTGTTATAGCAAGAGTTTAGAGTATTTTTTAAAAGTTTTATTACCTAATAATTTTTATTTAACTGCTAGTTATGGCGGTCGATATGATTATTTAATTGATCAGGGTTATTTTACAAGATATAGTAAAGTTGTATTTAGTGAAGACGAAGCTAAACGACTAGGGTTAAAGATAGATATAGATGACTCATTATGTTTTGGTAATGAGCCTTTTGCACTTTTATTGCATGGGTTACAAGAGAAAAATACAAAAGCAAGTGAAGCTTTAAAACTTATTAAACGTAATAAAAAAACTAAGGTTAAAACTAGTAAAAAGTCTAATTGGATTGATAAGCTTAATAAATATTATGAACATCCTTATATCATAAAAAAATAAAAAACTAGTTACTGTTTAGATTTTAAAAGTAATAAGAATAATAATTTATAAAGCATATCGTTATTATTAGGGGTTATCTCATCAACTTGAGATAGCTTTTGATGCTTAAGGAATGCTTGAAGCTGATTATTATCATGAATGTCATGATTATGAATTAATTGTTTAATGTAGCTCATGAATGTTTGATTAGTATACTAATTATGATATCATGAATGCATAACTTTATATCATTATTAATTATGAATGAAACAAAAAGAACTAATGAATCCAAAAAACAAAAATGGATTAAAAAGGAGGTTAAATTATGACTTATTACGTTTATGGCACTTTTATCGAAAGAAATAGATACAAGTTTGAAACTAAGGAAGATGCATTGAAGTTTGAAAAATTTGCTCGCAAAAATATGAAGACTTCTTTCGATTGGGTTTTTTATGATAAAGATGAAAATCTTAAAAGTATTAAAACTACCGATAATGTATCAATAGGTGCTTGGGATAATTATTCAGAGCATAGACAGGTAGCTAAAGAAACCTGTTTTATATCAAAACCTATAAAATCAACTAGTATCTGGAATAGATTACAACATTACTTTTTTATTATTTTTAAAAGAAATAATATTAGAGGATGGGAAAATCCAAATACAAATTATATAGATAAAAATTTAAATAAGGATATATGGTCAGATTATATTCCGTATAGACCTGATTATTCATATGAGGTCGAATAATGGTAAAAGAAAACCCTAATAAAGAATCCTGTAGAGAGAGAATGAAAGAACTTATTCGAGTTAAAAAACTCAATAGGAATCAAGTAGTTAAAAGGTGTATGAGGGAATTTGATGATGTTCATAAATCAACTTTTTATGGTTGGTATGATGAAGTCATTAATGAACCTGATATAGTCTCTTGGGAAGAGGATAGAAGGTTAGAAGTTGTATCTGAATATCAGATTAAACATGATCTTATGAGTAGAATGTTTAATCGAAACTTAGAACAATATGAAAAGTATTGTGATCAGTTTGAAGACAATGAAGATACTGAAACATTAGCCAATATCGAGAAGTATGAAGATAGACTTAAATACTTCATTAAAAAATAACAAACACGAAAATTCGCTAACGAAAACTATGGAAAATTTAACTTATCAACAAAGATGTTTTATATGGGCATCAGGTTATTATTTATCTGAAGAATTAGATCCAGATTTTTATGAACTAGATACTCAAGAACAGTTTGAAACATTAGAACAAATGGCTTGGCAACCTTTTGAAGATTATAGAGGTAAAGATATTTACCAATATATATCTCAACTTGCTTGGGATATAGAAAACAAAAAATTTCCTATGGAGAATGACTAATGATTGATAATCCATTAGAAAACCAAACTTTAGAACAATATGACAATCTTTATATCAATGAAAAGTTTGAAGAGCATTGTACTGATGCTGCTAGAGAATTAGCTAAAGATAATAATCTACATCCAGATTNTTATGAACCTTTTATTGAATTCTATATTGAAGAATGTAGAGAATCAGATAGAGGTTATTTTTTCGGTAGTCAAAAATATATGATCGATCTTTGGTGGGATCATAATAAAGATTTATATGACACTAAAACACCTTATATGGAGATTAAAAAATGAAATTTTATGATGAAATAAATTCTATTCGTGCAAAGATAGAAGAGATTATTGATACAGAGGAATCAACTTGGTATCCTAATAGACAATTATCATCTAATGATTTAAATCGTTTATTAGATGTTTCTAACTTGTTAGAAGAGATTAAAGATTCAGAACCTACTGATCAGGAAATGATGAGTAGTTTTGGTACTAAATGGCACGATAGATTATGATTTAATTTTTTATATATTCATTAACAGCAGTTCTAACCTGGTGAGCGATGGGGATACCTTCTTCATCGCTTTTATCTTTTAAAGCTTCAAATTGTTTTACAGTAAAATTACAAACATATCTTATGTAATCTGTCTTAGGTCTTGGCATTGATATTAAAATATATGAGATATATATAACATAACATAAAAAAGCTATCAAGCATAAACCTGATAGCCTTTCAGTTTACTGATGAGGTAACTAGTTGCTTATGAATGGATAATTAGGTCATGAAATGAACCTTGACTCTCCAGGCATCCTCGATGGGAACTCATTACATCTTTGATTGAAAGTTTGGAGTCGATCCCAAATCTATTTAGAGTCATCAATAGTAAATTCTTTCAAAGGAGCAGCAACTNNNTATATTATATATCAGATAATTGATATCAATGTAAATATATATGACATNNTATTATATCATGAATGGCGATTTTAAGAAAAAGAAAAGAACCAAAAGAAAAAGAAATATATNTATAAGTAANTANATATTATTAANTNTATNNAATANTATATATATAATATATATATATNANATATATANTATNTAGGATAAGGAAAAGAATTTTTNAGATATTTGCTTGACATATAAATAAATATCATCTACTGTCAGTAACAAACACATATATATTCATGTCAAGTAAAAAAGTTTGTATTTGGTTAGAACCTGATCTTTACGAATTCTGTGATGAAGCAAGGGGAGAAGAATTATCAGTTCCTCAATACATCAGATTAATTCTTAAACAGAAAAAGAAAAGTTCTGCAAAAAGAAAACCAAAAGCACTAAGCAATGGATCTGATCCTTTTGCATCTGCAATTATTTCAACAAATATGATTCCAGGTGATCTTAAAGAATATGCTGATCTTATTGTTGAATGGTGGGCTGTAAGACATCGGAAGAAGGCTACTTGCTCTACAAAGGTTGCAGAGAGGATTTTTGATAAGTTACGAACATTCACACCCAAAGACAAAAAGAAAGCCCTTGAAGGGGCAATAGCAGGTGGTTGGATGAATATTTATGAGATAAAGGAATCTAAGTTTGCAAAGGATGAACAGATTGTACCCAAACCAAAATATTTTAAAGCTAGTGATAATCAATTACCACCAACCTTAAAAGAGCTAGGTTTGGATAGAGCTATGAATGGAGAAAATTAATGGAAAAAATATTTGATCGTTTATCAGTAATAAAAACTCTCAAAGATGGAATCAAAAAAGGTTACTGGACTTTAGAAGATTTAGATAAACCTAGTCCACAATGGAAAGAAGTTGTTGATACCTGTAATGGGCAT
>FUFK010792430.1_pt1 | contig 10078 bp, 15 predicted proteins | sample 1021851 | NCBI WGS metagenome assembly FUFK01 (sample SAMEA51879418, study PRJEB19060) | metagenome | reverse complement strand
GCTCCGGAGGTTCTTTAATGCCCTCTAAAATAATTAAAGGAGATAAAGTTATAGTTTTAACTGGCAAAGATAAAGGTAAGACTGGAGAAGTTATCCAAATTTTTACTAAATCTAAAAAAGCTCTTGTAGCTGGCATAAACATGTCCATAAGACATACTAAACAATCAGAAAAAAAACCNGGTGGNANAATACCNAAGGANTCTCAAATACATATATCAAATTTGTCGTTGATTGATCCTAAAAGTAATAACGCTACCAAGGTTGGCTTTAAAGTTGTTGATGGAAAAAAAGTTCGTTTTGCAAAAAAATCTGGAGAATTGATCAATGGTTGATTATGTACCTAGGCTTAAAGCAAAGTATTCAGANGAAATCCGTGGTNTNNTAAAAGAAAAATTTGCTTACAAAAATGAAATGATGATACCCAAATTACAAAAAATTGTTCTTAATATGGGCGTGGGTGAAGCAGTTGGGGATAGTAAAAAAATTAAAAGTGCTCATNCAGATCTAAAGATCATAGCTGGTCAACTTCCTTTAATAACTAAAGCTAAGAAATCAATTGCTGGATTCAAAGTAAGAGAAGAAATGCCTTTAGGCGTTAAAGTTACTCTAAGAAGAGAAAAAATGTACGAATTCTTAGATCGTTTAATTACTATTGCGATGCCCAGGATAAGAGACTTTAGAGGTATTTCTCCAAAAAGTTTTGATGGGAGGGGGAATTATGCCCTAGGTATAAAAGAGCATATTGTTTTTCCTGAAATAGATTTTGATAAGGTCGACACAATATGGGGACTGGACATAGTAATATGTACAAGCGCCAACAGTGACGAAGAGGCAAGAGAATTATTAAGAGAATTTAATATGCCCTTTTATAATTGATATAATGTGACTTAGGAGATTGTAATGGCAAAAATGTCAATGATAAATCGTGAGATAAAGAGNCAAAAGCTAGTGAAGCAGTTTACTAGTAAAAGATTAGAGTTAAAANAGATTGTNAAAAATAGAGACTTANCTATGGAAGAAAGGTTTAAAGCTCAAATCAAGTTAGCAAAACTGCCTCCGAATTCATCACCTTCAAGATTACATAACAGGTGTAAAGTGACTGGTAGACCTAAGGCTTTTTACAGAAAATTACAAATGTCTAGAATCGCTTTGAGAGATTTAGCGTCTAGAGGTGAAATTCCAGGAATGATAAAGTCTAGTTGGTGAATAGGGAGAATTGAATGGTTATGAATGATCCAATTGGTGATTTACTTGCGAGAATTAGGAACGCTCAAATGAGGAAAAGAGATGAAGTAATAACTCCTGCATCAAAATTAAGAGCTTGGGTATTAGATGTGCTTCAATCTGAAGGATTTATAAGAGGTTATAAATCAATAGAAAGTGATGATGGAAAAAATAATATACAAATAAATCTGAAATATTTTGATGGTGAACCAGTAATAAAAGAATTGAAAAGAATATCCACTCCAGGAAGACGTGTATATACCAATGTAAAAAATATACCAAAGGTAAGACAAGGTTTAGGTATTGCCATCATCTCGACACCTAAAGGCGTAATGTCCGATAGTAAAGCAAGAGCTACCAATGTAGGTGGTGAAATTCTTTGTACCGTGTTTTAGAGGGTAGAATATGTCAAGAATTGGAAAAAAACCTATTATTCTTCCAGAAAATGTGATGGCCAACATAACTGGCCAAAAAATCGAAGTAAAAGGGCCTAACGGTTCTAGAGATTTTGTTACCTCAAAAGAAGTGGAAATAAATCTTAATGACAACCAAATTGTTGTAAAGCCTAGGAATCTATCTAAAAAATCTAGACAGCATTGGGGTATGAATAGAACCCAAATAGCAAATTTAATTGAGGGAGTTACAACAGGGTTTACAAAAAATTTAGAATTGAATGGTGTTGGATATAGAGCGGCTTTACAAGGTAATATACTCAAACTCTCTTTAGGATATTCACATGATATTGATTTTGAGGTTCCTGAAAGTGTTAAGATCACTGTCCCTAAGCCTACAGAAATCATAATAAATGGAATTGACCAGCAAATAGTTGGACAAGTAGCTGCCAATATTAGAGAAAAAAGAAAACCTGAACCTTATAAAGGAAAAGGTATCAGATACAAAGATGAGTATGTTTTTGCTAAAGAAGGTAAGAAAAAGTAGGGAATTAATTAATGTCAAACAAAAAACTAAATTTGTTTAAAANAAGAAGATTAAGAAATAGAAACAAGATTAAAAGTGCTGATAATAAAAGAATAAGAATGAGTATTCATAGATCACTAAAAAACATTTATGTTCAACTTATCGATGATAGTATTGGAAGTACTATTACATCTGCTTCATCTAGAATGTCTGCTGTTGGTAAAAATTTAAAGAATAATATGGAAACAGCTAAGCTGGTGGGAAAAGAAATTGCTGAGAGAGCAAAAAAATCAGGTATTTCAGAAGTTTATTTTGATAGAGGGGGATTTCTTTATCATGGAAGAGTAAAGGCTTTAGCTGATGCAGCAAGAGAAAATGGCCTTAAATTTTAGGAGANAATAAATATGGTAAGGGATTCTAATCGTAAAGAAAAAAAAGATCGTGAAGATTCNTCAGAATTCTCTGATAGATTAGTTGCAATCAATNGAGTTTCNAAAACAGTTAAAGGAGGAAAAAGGTTCGGATTTGCAGCACTTGTTGTAGTTGGTGACCAAAGGGGCAGAGTAGGCTTTGGTAAAGGTAAAGCCAAAGAAGTACCAGAAGCTATTAGGAAAGCTACAGATCAGGCTAAGACTCAAACCTTAAGAGTGCCTCTCAAAGAAGGTAGAACTCTCCATCATGATGTTCGTGGTAGGCATGGAGCTGGTTTGGTAGTGATGAGAACAGCACCACCGGGAACGGGTATTATTGCTGGTGGCCCTATGAGGGCAGTTTTTGAAATGTTAGGTATACAAGATGTAGTAGCAAAATCNATTGGATCTCAAAACCCTTATAATATGGTTAGAGCTACCATNGATGGTCTTAAAAAAGAAGTAAGTCCAAGGATTATTGCTCGNAGAAGAGGTAAAAAACTTTCTGAGATTGTAGTTAAAGATGAAGAATTAAAAGAATTACCAGCATAGCTAAAATATGGGAAAAATTATGGCAAGTAAGATTTATGTTAAACAGATAAGATCACCTATTAGAAGACCTGAAGTACAAAGAAAGATNCTTAAAGGTCTTGGATTAAATAANATGAATAAAGTTTCTGAATTAAATGATACTCCCTCAATTAGAGGTATGATTAATAAAATCCCGCATTTAGTTCAAATTTTAGAAAAGTAAAAGTAATTATACTATAATTTTATTAATAGTTTTTAAAAATTTTAATTTTGAGATATCGATATGAAACTAAATGAATTNAAAGAAAATAANGGTGCTTNNAAAACAAAAAAAAGATTAGGTAGGGGACCAGGATCTGGTGTTGGTAAAACCTGTGGTCGAGGCCTTAAAGGGCAAAAATCAAGATCTGGTGTATCTATCAATGGTTTTGAAGGTGGTCAGATGCCTATATATATGAGACTTCCTAAGAGGGGTTTTAATGTACCTAATGCAAAGAAATATTCCGTTTTAAATATTGGACAGCTACAAGACTTTATAGACAGAAAAAAAATTGACCCAAAAAATGAGATTAATGAAGATCTATTAAGTTCCTCAGGTATAATTTCTAGAAAGTTTGATGGTGTGCGACTCCTNGGAAAGGGAGAACTTAAAACTAAAGTTATTGTAAAACTGACTGGAGCTTCAAAAAATGCTATCTCCGCCATTGAAAAGCATGGTGGAACATTTTCAAAACTTTCCTAGATATAGATCTATAGATTTTGCGTTTTTTATAGGATTTAGAAAGAGAAAAGGTTAAAACAGGACTACATATGCCTTCAGCAGCAGAACAAATGGCAGCAAACTTAAGCTGGAACTCCTTTGGTAAAGCAAAAGACCTACAAAGGCGCATTTTTTATGCTTTGGGGCTTTTAATAGTTTACAGAATTGGAACATATATACCAGTACCTGGTATTGATGCATCTCAACTAAGATCTTTTTTTGAACAAGCCAATACAGGTATTGGCGGTATGCTTAATATGTTCACAGGAGGAGCTGTAGGAAGAATGGCTATATTTGCTCTTGGTATAATGCCTTACATCACCTCGTCTATTATTATGCAGCTTTTAGCATCAATGGTCCCTCAATTAGAACAGCTTAAGAAAGAGGGTGAACAAGGAAGAAAAAAAATAAATCAATATACGAGATATGGAACTGTCGTACTTGCTTTTTTTCAAGCATATGGCATCTCAGTAGGTCTGGAAAGTCAGGGATTAGCATCAGATCCAGGGTGGTACTTCAGAGCATCTTGCATAATTACTTTAGTTGGAGGAACTATGTTTTTGATGTGGCTTGGTGAACAAATTACTGCAAGAGGGATTGGTAANGGTATATCTTTAATTATTTTTGTAGGTATAGTGGCTGAGCTTCCATCAGCTCTNGCTCAATTTTTTGCTTCNGGAAGATCNGGGATTATAAGTCCTATTGTAATACTTTCGGTTATATTAATGGTCATTATAGTGATCGGTTTGGTGGTTTATCTAGAACGGGCTTTGAGGAAAATAAATATTCAATATCCAAGAAGACAAGTAGGTATGAAAATGTATGGTGGAGACACTTCAAATCTTCCCATAAAATTGAATCCTTCTGGTGTTATACCTGCAATTTTTGCTTCATCCTTATTGTTGCTGCCAACTACTGTTGTTACATTTGCACAAGATGATAGTAGTGGTTTATTATCATATGTAGCAGCATATTTAGGACCTGGTCAGCCATTATATTATATTTTCTTTGGTGGAATGATTATATTTTTTACATATTTCTATACCCTTAATGTTGCTTTTAAGCCTGATGAAGTCGCAGATAATTTAAAAAAACAAGGGGGATTTGTTCCTGGTATTCGTCCAGGTGAAAGAACATCTAAATATTTAGAGTATGTAGTTGTTAGAACTTTGGTTCTTGGTTCTGGTTATCTTGCTGCAATATGTTTGCTTCCTGAAGTCCTAAGATCTCAGTTTGCAATACCATTTTATTTTGGTGGAACTTCACTATTAATTGTTGTTTCTGTAACAATGGATACTATCACACAAATACAATCCCACATGCTTGCTTATCAATATGAGGGATTGATTGAAAGATCAAAAATAAGAGGATCCAGTAAAAGGAATAAGAAAGGTAGGAGATGAAGAATTTAATTTTGCTGGGACCACCAGGTGCGGGAAAAGGAACACAAGCAAGGACTTTATGTGAAAAATATGGATTTGTTCAATTATCTACTGGAGATATGTTAAGAGAAGCTAAAAAAGACGAAACTGATCTTGGAAGAAAAGTTGCTGGTATTATGGCAAAAGGGGAATTAGTAACAGATGAAATTGTTATTGGACTTATAGAAAAAAAACTTACCAACGAAGAAAATGAAATTGGGTTTATTTTTGATGGATTTCCCAGAACTTTAGCACAGGCAGATGCTTTAGGTAATTTGCTAGATTCTATTGGACAATCATTAGATCACGTTGTTGAACTATATGTTGACGACGAAAAATTAGTTCAAAGAATAATAGGTAGATTTACATGTTCTTCTTGTGGGGAACTTTATCATAAAATTACCAAACCACCTGAAAATGCAGGAATATGTGATGTGTGCGGTAGTAAGGATAAATTTAACTTTAGGCAAGATGACAATGAAGATTCATTAAAAATCAGACTTCTTGCATATTATAGAGATACTTCTCCATTGATTGGATATTATCATGTATTAAATAAGTTAAGAAAAATTAATGGTCTTGGAAGTGTTGATGAAATTCAAAATAATATCAGAAATATTATCAAATAAATATTATCATATGATTTTATAAAGATTTCTTAACTATCAACTTGACGAGGAAGATTCCATGGATATAATCCGCAAAATATAAATGTCTAAATTACTTTTAACTTATAAATTTCATTAAACATCATAAATTACGGAGTTAAATTTGGCTAGAATAGCTGGCATAAATCTACCCACAGGTAAAAGGGTTCCTGTTGCTTTGACTTACATTCATGGGTTAGGTATAAATACTGCAATTAAAATATGCAACGAACTTAAAATTTCTCTATTAACAAAGCTTAACGAACTTGATGACATTCAGTTATCATCCATTAGAGATTATATTGACGCTAATTTAATGGTAGAAGGCGATTTAAGAAGAGAAAAATCTATGAACATTAAACGACTAATGGATCTTGGTTGTTACCGTGGTTTAAGACACAGGCGTGGTCTTCCAGTTAGAGGTCAAAGAACCCATACAAATGCTAGAACTAGAAAAGGTCCTGCAAAAACCATAGCCGGTAAGAAAAAATAGGATAGTTTTATAATGGCCGTAGATAAATCAAGAACTAAAAAGAAAGATAAAAAAAACATCTCAACAGGAGTAGCTCACATAAATTCAAGCTTTAATAACACTAAAATTTTAATTTCTGACGCTCAAGGTAATGCCATCGCATGGTCTTCCGCTGGTACAATGGGTTTTAAAGGCTCAAGAAAGTCTACGCCTTATGCTGCACAAATGGCAGCTGAAGATGCAGGAAAAAAAGCTCAAGAGCATGGTATGAAAACTCTAGAGGTTGAAATTCAAGGGCCTGGATCGGGAAGAGAGTCAGCCTTGAGAGCTTTGTCAGCTGTAGGCATGATTGTGACTTCTATTAGAGATGTAACACCCATGCCTCATAATGGGTGTAGGCCACCTAAGAGAAGAAGAGTTTAGTGCTTTTTACCAAATCGTTACACTTATAAGTGTAANTAAAATTCAAACCCTCGGGCGTGAAAGACTTTTGGATTAGGTTTTTCACAGGAATGGAGGAAAATATGATCCACAAAAATTGGCAAGAATTAATTAGACCCTCTGGTATTTCNATTAAANCNGGTGATGANCCAAAGAGTAAAGCAACAATTGTGACNGAACCTTTAGAAAGNGGATTTGGATTAACNCTNGGAAATGCTCTNAGAAGAATTTTATTATCTTCTTTACAAGGAGCNTCTATAGTTTCAGTGCAAATAGACGGTGTTTTGCATGAATTTTCCTCATTAGCTGGAGTTCGTGAGGACGTTACTGATATTATACTTAATCTCAAAGGAGTNTCTGTATCAATGGAANTTGAAGGTCCAAAAAGATTATCGGTTAATGTAAAAGGACCTGGTATTGTAACTGCTGGTGATATCGAAGAAACTAATGGTATAGAAATTTTGAATAAAGATCATATCATATGTCATTTAGATGATGGAGTTGCTTTCAAGATGGAGTTAACTGTAAATACAGGTAAGGGATATGTAGCAGCTGATAAACAAGTTTCGGAAGATAACCCTATNGGTGTTATNGCAATTGATTCACTNTNTTCACCTATCNAAAAAGTTTCATATAATGTTGAACCTACTAGAGAGGGTCAAGTCCTAGACTATGACAAATTAACAATGGATATAGAAACAGATGGTTCAGTATCCCCAGAAGATGCACTAGCATTCGCATCTCGAATTTTGAAAGATCAGCTAGATGTATTTATTAACTTTGATGAGCCTGAAACTGATACACGTGATGAAGATGAAGATGAGTTAGAATTTAATCCATTACTTCTTAAAAAAGTTGATGAACTAGAATTGTCTGTAAGGTCTGCAAATTGTCTAAAGAATGATAATATTGTTTATATAGGAGATTTAATTCAAAAAACAGAAGCAGAGATGTTAAGAACTCCTAATTTTGGTAGAAAGTCTTTAAACGAAATAAAAGAAGTTCTGACAGGTATGCAATTACANNTGGGNATGGATGTGACTGAGTGGCCACCAGAAAATATTGAAGAGTTATCCAAAAAATATGAAGATCAGTTTTGAGGTTGATTATATATAAAAGGGTGTTAAAAACTAAATACTAGATAAGATTTTTTAATTGGTACGATCAAATGAGACATGGAAATAGTAACCGCAAATTAAACAGAACTCATGAACACCGCAAAGCTATGTTTGCAAATATGGTGTGTTCTTTAATTGAGCATGAGCAAATTCAAACCACACTTCCAAAAGCAAAAGAATTAAAAAAAATTGTAGATAAGTATATAACACTTGGTAAAAAAGGCTCTTTACATTCAAGAAGGCAAGCCATATCTCGTTTGAAGCAAAATTCTGCAGTTATCAAGCTTTTTGAAACTTTAGCTCCCAGATATAAAGAGAGAAATGGAGGCTATACAAGAGTTTTAAAGGCTGGTTTTAGATATGGAGATGCTGCTCCATTGGCCGTTATAGAGTTTGTTGATCGGGATGTGTCAGCTAAGGGGGCCAAAGATAAAGAGCTACAAGAAAATATAGAAAATAAATCTGAAGAATAATTTTTATATTGAAGTATATTTTTTAGAAAATAAAATATTCACTTCTTGGTTATGTGATGATCTTTAATGAGTGATTTATTTGATTTTAATAATGTGAGAGTTGCCGATAATCAATCACAACCCCTTTCACATAGATTACGTCCTCAAAAACTGAAAGATCTTATTGGTCAAGATCATATTACAAGTAAAACAGGTCCACTTAATAATATTATAAAAAATAATAATTTATCTTCAATAATTTTGTGGGGTCCCCCTGGCACGGGAAAAACTTCATTAGCTAGGATTATTCCAAAAGAATTAAAACAAGTTTATTTTCATGAAATAAGTGCTGTTTCCTCAGGAACTAGTGATTTAAAAGAAATATTTAAGTTAGGTAAAGATTTATTAAAAAAAGAAAAAAAATTAATCTTATTTGTCGACGAATTTCATTACTTTAACAAACTTCAGCAAGATATGTTTTTACCATTTGTTGAAGAGGGTATTCTAGGATTAATTGGTGCTACATCACAAAACCCAAGTTTTCAAATAAATTCAGCTCTTCTATCAAGGTCATTTATATATCAATTAAATGTATTATCAGAAGAATCTTTAAAAAAAATTATTATTAGAGCTGAAAAACTATCTCAAAATAAATTACTTCTAGAAAATGATGGCAAAAAACTATTGATACAGATGAGTGGTGGTGATGCCAGAATTTTAATTAATCTTGTAGAACAAATTTTCTCATTTAATAGGAAAATTGGTATTCATGAATTGAAAGAAGTGCTTTCTTTGAATATTCCCAAACATGACAAATCTGGGGATAATCACTATGGATTAATCTCGGCTATTCATAAATCTATAAGAGGTTCTGATCCAGATGCAGGACTCTTTTGGTTAGCAAGAGCTCTTAATGCTGGTGAAGATCCTCATTTTATTTTTAGAAGGTTACTAAGAATTTCTATAGAAGACGTTGGTCTTGCAAACCCGGATACTCAAAAACAGGTATTGGACTCATGGAGATCATATGAAAGATTAGGCTCTCCAGAAGGTGATATTGCATTAGTAATGAGTGTAATTGCTTTGTCTTTATCACCAAAATCAAATTCTGTTTATTTAGCAGAAAAAGAATCTCAGAAGTTTGCAAAAAAACATAATGCAGTACAACCACCTAGGCATATCTTAAACTCTCCAACTGCATTAATGGACTCACTTGGGTATGGTCTTGGTTATAAATACGATCATGATTTCAAAGCAGGATTTTCAGGTCAAAATTATTTTCCAGATGGAATTAAGCGACCAATATTCTATCATCCTATAGAAAGAGGTTATGAAAGAGAACTAAAGAAAAGAGTATTATATTTTTCAAGATTAAGAAATAAGATACAGCAATCGGATAATGAAATAAAACGGAATATACCAAAAAATGACAGATGAAATTAAACCATTTGTTGTTACTTTTGAAGAAGATGGTCAAAGACTAGATAAATGGATTAATTTCCATTTTAATCATGTTTCAAAAATTATGATGGAAAAATTATGTAGAACCGGTCAAATCAGGGTTAATAGTTCTAGGGTAAAACCAAATTTTAAATTAATAGAAAATCAAATAATTAGGATTCCAAATTTTATACGAAAAAAAGATCAAAAAAATGATAAATTTCTCACCAACAAAAAAGAACAA
>FUFK010051306.1_pt1 | contig 10079 bp, 4 predicted proteins | sample 1021851 | NCBI WGS metagenome assembly FUFK01 (sample SAMEA51879418, study PRJEB19060) | metagenome | reverse complement strand
AACAAAAGTTTCCTAAACTTTAGATCTAGGTTCGATTCCTAGTGGGGCTACAATTAATCCATAAATGCTTTTCTATTTGGATTGGTATGTCTGTCAAGAACTCTTTTTGACTCTTTTTTTACATCTTCATCTTTTCTCATGGCCCATAATAATTTAGATGCATTTGAATATGTTTTACTTATATCTACTACTCTTTCAGGGTAGTTGACGCCAATTTGAAAATTATACTCCTCTTTTTCAAATAAATTGATTTCCCATGGCATATGAACAAGTCTTTCAGGAAGATTTTTTAGTTCTGGTACCCATTTTTTTATGAATTCACCTTTTTTATCATGCTCTATTGAATTTTTAACAGGATTATATATTCTTATCATATTTATTCCAGTTTCTCCAGATTGCATTTGGAATTGAGGATAATGAATTCCTGGTTCAAAATCCAAGAATAGACTTGCTAAGTATTCAACCCCTTCTTGCCATGGTTGCCAAAGATGGTGAGTTAAAAATGATACCAATAGAGCTCTCATTCTGAAATTAACATATCCGGTAGATATTAAACATCGCATGCTTGCATCAACTAAAGGATAACCTGTTTTTCCCAATTTCCATGCTGAAATTAACTTATTATTTATTTTTTTATTGAGTTTGCTATATCCCTTATTCATGCTCCTAAATTCAATTTCTGATTCCATTTCAAATTTTTGAATAAAATGAGCTTGCCATCTTAATCTTGATGTAAATGAATTTAAATGAAATTTGGATTTACCTTTTAATACTTCATTTTTAGCTAATTGCCAAACATATCTTGTTGAAAAATTTCCCCAAGCAAAGTATGGTGAAAGACGGGAACAACTTGTTCTAGATTGTTGAGGTTTACTAATATTCTTTTGATAGTTTTTATGCCTTTCATTGAGAAAGGTTTCAAGATATTTCAAACCTTCTGATGTACCTCCCTTTTGAAACTCAACATTTTTTTTTGGTTCAATTTTTTTTAATTTAATTAAGTCATCGTTGATGTTATAGAAGCTAGTAGTATCGCATTTTAGATTAATTATTTTTCTTTTCATGTAATCATTCCAGTCTTTGATCCAATTATCTCTATTAGACCTTCCTCTGAAAACTCCATTCCTTATTTCTTCGTGCCATTCAATATCATTTTCTTTACAATAGTTGCTAACATCTTTATCTCTTTTATAAGTGATATTGATACCTGTTTCTTGGTGAGAAAAAATTTTATTGATTGTGTATCTATTAGAGATTTTCTTAAAAAATTTAATTGCATTAAGTTCAAAACAATGAATTTTTGTTTTATATTTTTTTAAGTTTTTATTGATATCTAGTATTGAGTCTTGTATAAAATTCCAATGCCTTTCACTATAGTGTAGATTATTGACTAATTCAGGTTCAAATAAGAAAATAAGTAGGGTAGGATGTTCATCATCACAAGACAGTTGGAGAGGAACATTATCAAAAATTCTTAAATCTCTTTTGAACCAATAAATATTAATTATTGGTTTAGACATTAATTAGTTAACTAAGATTTTGTAACAGTTAGATTGTTACCACTTAAAGATGATGTATAGCATTTTAAAACACCGCCAACTCCTGAGCTTGAACAATCAGTTTTGTAGCTATTACCATGCTGACCACATACAAATTCGCTTGATGATCCATTATATGACCATGCAGTGTGTGTGCCCTGATGAGGACAAGAACCTGTAAATGCTCTGTATGAGCTAGAACTAATTTTTAGTAATAATATTTTTTCTTGGTATAAATTAAACCAACCATCACTATGCAGTTTGTTAAAGTTTGAATGGTTTAAATTAATTGTTACATTATTTCCGCTTTTAGTATATCCAAGATTACTACTTCCGCCGTTATTATTGCTTCCACCCCCACCTCCAGTAATATCTCCATCATCGCCACCGGACGAACATGCTTCAAGAACTGTAACACCCATAAATGCAAGAGCTACTGTTGGGCAAACGTTGTTTAAAAATTCTCTTCTTTTATTTTGGTTTTTTCTTTTCATTCCACGAGATTTACTAATAGTAAACAATTCTCATGCCAAATATCTTATTTTAATATTGTGAATATCTCTACAACTGATATAATAGTTTTTTCTGCATATTGTCTTTTAATATTATGTATTGGATTATATGTATCGCGTGAAAAGAAAGGAAAAGTTAAAAGTGCTGAAGATTATTTCCTTGCAGGGAAATCTTTGCCGTGGTGGGCTATTGGTGCTTCGTTAATTGCTGCTAATATTTCTGCTGAACAGTTTATTGGAATGTCAGGTTCTGGTTTTGCTCTAGGCCTAGCAATTGCATCTTATGAGTGGATGGCAGCAATTACATTGTTAATTGTTGGGAAATATTTTTTACCAATTTTCATTGATAAAGGTTTATATACCATTCCAGAATTTATTGAAAAAAGATTTAGTACTGAACTCAAAACAATTCTTGCTATTTTTTGGATTGCGCTTTTTGTTTTTGTTAATCTTACAACAGTTTTATATTTAGGAGGCCTTGCTTTGGATACAGTTATGGGCACAGGAGATGGATCTATTTTAATTAATTCAATTATTGGCTTAGCATTATTTGCTGCAGCATATTCCTTATGGGGTGGTCTTGCAGCCGTTGCTTGGACGGATGTTGTTCAAGTTATAGTTTTAATATTTGGTGGTTTGATGATGACATATTTTGCCTTAGTTAATCTTGCTGATGGAGGATCGGCAATTGATGGTTTAAAATATGTTTATGAAACAGTACCTGAAAGATTCTCTATGATTTTATCAAAAGGAGAAATAATAACTCCTAATGGCAACGATGCTTGGTTTGATTTACCTGGACTTGCAGTATTAATTGGAGGAATGTGGGTTGCAAATCTTTATTATTGGGGTTTTAATCAATATATAATTCAAAGGACATTAGCTGCTAAAAGTTTAGAGGAGGGCCAAAAAGGAATTGCTTTTGCTGCATTTTTAAAACTTTTAATCCCAATTTTTGTTGTTTTACCTGGAATTATTGTTTATGTTATGAATTTAGATGCATCAGGTTCTTTAGCTTTAGAATCTTTAGATCAAGGATTTATTGGTGCTAATGGATCAATTGTTAACGATAATGCTGCACCATGGCTAATAAAAGAAGTTATTCCTGTTGGATTAAAAGGATTAATTTTAGCTGCACTTGCTGCAGCAATTGTTTCCTCACTTGCATCAATGGTAAATTCAACTTCAACAATTTTTACTATGGACATATATAAATCAATAATTAATAAAAATGCAGATGACAAATCTTTAGTTACAGTTGGAAGAGTTGCAGGTCTTGTTGCATTAATTATTGCTATTTTGATTGCTCCTCAACTAAAAAGTTTAGGTCAAGTTTTTCAATATATACAAGAATATACTGGTGTTGTGAGTCCAGGTATTTTAGCAGTATTTCTTATGGGTCTTTTCTACAAAAAAGCTAGTAATAANGGTGCGATTTGGGGTGTTATATCATCNATTCCAATTGCCATGTATTTTAAAGTTGGTCCAAACGGTTGGTCAGATTTATCTTTATTTAATCACGATATTCCTTTTATGAATCAAATGTTNATTACCTGTTTAGCAACTATGTTTATAATTTTTGTAGTTAGTAAAATNGAAGGTAGTGTTGATGATCCAAAGGGTATTAATATCACAAAGAAACTTTTTAGCACTAGCCCAACCTTCAATATTTCAGCTTTTGCAATTTGTATCATTACAGCCTTTTTATATGCTTTTTTCTGGTAGNATTTTTTTCTNNATAATTATTTAAAATACCACAACATTTAANTTTTTNAAGGTGTTATAATTTTATTATACATTTGCATTTCAGTTTTTCTTTAAATATTATTTAAATTACTGATAAACAAATGTTTACAATTAGACTATTTTTCATAATTTTTATTTCTTCTGAACTTTTTTCACAGGAATTTTCACCTATACAATCATTTGAAATGGATGATTATAATGCAAGTGGTCAAAATTGGATGATTTCCCAATCTAATGATGGGGATATGTTTTTTGCTAATAATGATGGCCTTCTAGTTTACAATGGAAACAAATGGTATTCCTATAGTTCTTTAAATAATACAATTATTAGATCGGTTAATTTTATAAAGGATAAAGTGTACACCGGTGAAAATACTGATTTTGGTTTTTGGTTGAGGCAGAAAAATGGTTCATACGTTTACACTTCAATACCTAATAAATATAACTTTCCTCTACTTGAGGACGAAGAATTCTGGAATATTCTTGAGTTCAGAAACTGGATTGTCTTTCAATCATTAAATAGGTTTATTTTTTTTGATCCTGTAACAGAAGAAATAAGTAGCATTATTCCAAGTGGAGGTGTTTTTAAGTCTTTTATTATAGATAATGATCTGTTCTTTTCNANAGATGGTCAAGGAATTTTTAAAATTGATGATGGCAATTATGTTCCTTTTAACACCAATGGTATTTTTGCTCAGAATAATATTAATAACTTATTTAAATTAGGCGATAGTTTATTAGCACTAACCCAGTACTCTGGATTTTATAAGATATTGCCTCAAAATAAAGTCTTGAAATGGTATTCTTATTTAAATGATTTAGATCAATTAAATGTATATTCTTCAATTATTAATAGTGATCGCTCATTTTCCATAGGAACAGTAAAAAGAGGTCTAATAAAACTTAATGAAAATGGTAATTTGATTGAAACCCTGAATAAAAAAAATTCTATTATCAATAATACTATTTTATCAGTTTATGAGGATAATAATAATAACTTGTGGCTAGGTTTAGATAATGGTATTTCTGTTGTAAATTATGACTCACCATTTAAAATTTTTGAGGATTATGAAGGAGTTTTGGGAACTGTATATGCATTTAAAGAGTACAAAAATTTTACCTATGTNGGTACAAATCAAGGNCTGTATTTTAAAAAAACATCATCAAAAAATGATTTCACCTTGGTTGAGGGTATGACTGGTCAAGTCTGGTCTCTTGAACTAATTAATAATGAGCTTTTTTGTGGACATGATAATGGTACATTTATAGTTATCAATGATAGAGCATTAAAGGTTCCTGGTACGGAAGGTTCTTGGACCTTACGAAAGGGTAAAACTAACGACATAGTATTCGAGGGGAATTACTATGGTATTAATGTCTTAAAGAAAGAATCTGGTGTATGGAAGATTAGAAATTCACTTTCAGGATTTGACCTTTCCTCTAGATTTTTTGAATTAACAGNTGATAATAAAATTATTGTTGTTCATGGCTATAAGGGTGTTTATAAGCTGGAATTGGCACCATACTTTGAAAATTTAAAATCAGTAAAATTAGATACATTATCTATAGCAGGAAATCCAAGTTTAGCTAATTTCAATGACAAGATATATTATAAGAATAAAAATGGCATGTATTTTTTTGATGAAGAAGATGATACTTTCATCCTGGATACATTATTAAGTAAAGCAGCAAATCCTACAGGCTTAATTAGAGCTGATTCTGATAAACTTTGGATTTTTTCTGAGGATGAGGTTTTTTACGCATATAATGATGACGTTAGTAATGCAGTTAACTTAGATTCAGTTTTGATTCCAAATAAGTTAAAAAGAACAGTCTTTGAAAACGTTTCATCAAATCAAGATGAGATAAATATTTTGGGTACGAACAGTGGTTATATTACATTAGATTTAAAAAATTACAAGCTTTCAAATAATAATTTTTCTATTGACAATATCGAAGTTAATTCAATTGATTCAGAACCTAAATTAATAGATTTAGACAGTAATTTTATTCTAGATTACGAAACCAACAATATATCTTTTAATTACAGTGTAAAAAATTATCAAGTTTTTGAGAAAAATGAATTTCAATATAGATTAATTGGTTATAATGATAATTGGAGTAATTGGACTGAACAATCAGCAATTTCTTATAGTAACCTAATGTATGGTAGATATATATTTGAATTAAAAACCAAAAATGGAGGTTTGATAAACCCGGAAATAAAATCAATATCATTTCAGGTTGCTAGACCATGGTATTTATCAAACTTTATGTTTATAAATTACAGCTTATTTGTGGGATTAATATTGTTTTTCACCAATAGATATACTAGAAGATATTATGTGTGGAAAGAAAAAAGGTTAGAAAAAATAAATAAACGTAAACTTGAGATCAAAGAGATTGAAAGAAAGAAAAATATTGCAAACCTTGAAAATGAAAAACTTCAGCAAGACATAGAAAATAAGAATCGTGAATTAGCTGTATCAACAATGAGTATGATTAAAAAAAATCAGTTCTTAAATAAAATTAAAAATGACTTAAGNAAAATTGATAGTGATCAGTTGGTGAATAAAGTAATAAAAACGATTGATAAAAATTTAAANAATGAAGATGATTGGAAATTTTTTCAAGAAGCTTTTAATAATGCAGACAGCGAATTTTTAAANAAGATAAAATCTGTTCATAGTGAATTAACAAAAAATGATCTGAAATTATGCGCATACNTAAGGCTAAATCTNTCCTCTAAAGATATAGCACCTTTACTAAATATTTCGCTTAGAAGTGTTGAAATTAAAAGATATAGACTTAGAAAAAAAATGAAACTGTCTCATAATGAGGGGCTTACTGAATATATATTATCAATATAGAATCTTTTTTATTATAAAAAGATAACTATACATTACCACAACATTCTTAAGTTTTTTTATTATTCTATGACAAATTTTAGTCACTATTTCTTTTATTATCACAATTTTTACACCTTATTTTTATTTATTTCATAAAAATCAACCTATTTTTTTACGATATTATTATTTTGTATAGTTTTTTTATCTTTTTTGAGTAAAAAAAACTCTTAAGTTTACTATACCAAAAAATAAATCTATGAAACGTCAATTTTTTAATTTCCTATTNTTATTAGGATTTTANACTATGACAGCNCANTCAGGTNNNATTACAGGTTCNGTTACTGATTCTAANAGTAATGAACCNCTTCCTGGNGTNAATGTTNTAGTNCNAAATACTNCCAATGGTACAAATACTGANTTTAATGGTAATTTTTCTTTAGATAATGTAAATACAGGAGATGTTCTAGTGTTTTCTTATTTAGGCTATAAAACATTAGAGTATACTGTTTCTGATTCTTTTAATTTATCTATTTCATTAGAAGAAGACGTTGAAGCATTAGAGCAAGTTGTTGTACTGGGTTATGTAAGTCAAAAAGCGTCAAATATTTCAGGTGCAGTTTCTACTGTTGGATCGGACGATGTTGAAAAACTTAAGCCCGTTAGAATGGAAGATGCATTACAGGGTTTACCTGGAGTTAATATGTTTTCCAATGGAGCACCTGGNTCTAAACCTACGGTNATTATTAGAGGNGTTACNTCATATACTGGNAATGATCCATTAGTTATAGTTGATGGNATAAATCAAAGTCTTGATGATATGAACTCATTGGAACCATCTGATATTGAAAGTATTTCAGTTTTGAAGGATGCATCAACAACAGCACTTTATGGTGTAAAAGGTGGTAATGGAGTAATTGTAATCACCACAAAAAGTGGTTCAAGAAATCAAGAGGCTAAGTTTACTTTTAATACATCTTACGGCCAACAATCACCAGAAAAAACAATTGGGGTTTTAAATGCCTCTGAATATGCAGCAATTCTAAATGAGATGAGCGTTTCATCTGGTGGCGGATTAATCTTTTCTGATATTTCGAATCTTGGTAAAGGAACAGACTGGCAAAAAGAAATTTTTAGAATTGATGCACCTATAATTACAAATAATATTTCAGTTTCTGGAGGAACTAATAATTCATCATATTTCCTATCTGCAGGCTTCACTGGTCAGGAAGGAATATTATATGGCGGTGATAAGAATTTCTTTGATAGATCAACATTTAGAGGAAATTTCGATATTGATATTTCAAGCAAGCTAAACATGAAGATTAGCAATAGATATACCAACATAAAGGACAGTGGACTTGGTGATATTATCTTTAATGCTTTAAATATGTCTCCAACTACACCTGTCTATGCAGATGATGGATCTTATGCAATTAGCAATACAATCACTCAAGAAATTAAAAACCCAATGGCTCAAATATCCAACTCATATGGTGAGGGTAATACAAATACAATTGCCGGAAAATTTGAGTTGCAATATGATCTGCTCGAAGATTTAAAAATTACATCTAGATTGGGTTACACTTACGTAAATATAGCATCCAAAGGATTTAATCCCTATCAGTTTTACGGTGTAGGTCATAATGCAACAAATGCAAATGCAGATTTAAGTCCTATAACTTCAACTGATGCTGATGGTAATGTTACTCAAACATGGAATAGTGTAAACGAAAATAAAACTTCATATTTTAATTACAGTTATGATATAAATGCTAGTTATAATTTTTCAATAGACGATCATAATCTAAGTGTTTTTGCCGGTTTTCAAATCGCTAACAACTCTGGAAGTAGCGTTTATGGTTCGAAAGTTGGTGTGCCATTTAACTCTTGGACTTTTGCTGACTTGAGTTCAGCAACTGGACCGCAAGATGAAGAAACTACAGGATCATGGCAGTACATAAACAGAAGTGTCTCTATGATAGCAAGGGCAGAGTATGATTATAATGAGAAGTATTTAGCTTCAGTCACAGTTCGAAGAGATGGATCTACTAGCTTTGGTGAAAATAATAAATTTGGAATTTTCCCATCGGCATCACTTGGATGGGTAGCCTCTAATGAAGATTTTTTCAATTCAAATGCCATAAACTTTTTGAAGTTAAGAGCAAGTTATGGAAGTGTTGGAAATGATAATGCAAGTTCTCAGTTTGGAACTATAACAACCTTTCCAAAGTATACTTTTGGTGGAAACATCATAACTGGTTCTGCACTTGATGGAATTCCAAACAGAGATGTTTCTTGGGAAAATCAAGTTCAAATAAATATTGGTTTTGATTTAAGGATGTTTGATTCTAAAGTCTCACTTACAGTTGATTACTTTAAGAAAACTGTTGATGATTTATTATTTAACCCTACTCTTTCATTGTATTTAGGAACACCAAACTATCCTTCAGCTAACATTGGAAAAACTGAAACATCAGGTATTGATGTAAATTTTGGATATCAAACTGATCAAGCTAAAGACGTTTCTTTTGCTACCAATATTAGCTTTACGACTACTGATAATTTAGTTAAAGAAATCGCCAATGGTGACAAATATATTTGGGGAGCTGGATATGGTATACCTTACAATAATTTGGTAAGATTTCAAGAAGGTGAATCTCCAGGGATTTTCTGGGGATACATAGCTGATGGAATTTTCCAGAATCAGTCTGATGTTGACAGCCATGCGACTCAACCAAATGCTCAACCTGGTGATATAAGATTTGTTGATGTTAATGGTGATGGAGTTGTTAATGCTGATGATAGAACAAAAATTGGAGATCCTTTTGCTGATTTCAGAATCGGTTGGGATTTCAACTTAAGTGTTTATAATTTTGATTTAAGTGTAAGAACTTACGGAACCTTTGGAAATGATATTTTCAGAGGTTACGAAAGAAATTTAAACTATACCAACAAACCTGTTAGCGTCTTAGCAAGATGGACAGGGGAAGGTACAAGTAATTTTGAGCCGAGAGCTACTTTTATTGATTCTAACAATAATGTAAGACCTTCAACTAGATATGTTGAGGATGGTTCTTATTTCAAAATAAAGAATGTCCAACTAGGGTATAACTTTAATGTGTCAAACTCAAAAAGTTTAGATGCTGTTGTTAATCAAAATAATTTGGAAAAAGTTGCAAAAAGTATTTTTCAATTAGATGACCCAAAACTTTACCTAAGGAAAGTTACTCGTCTAATGAACGATAGAAATACTATGTTTTTTGAACAAGATAAAATTGATTGGGCGATGGCTGAGTTATTAGCTTATGGAACATTATTAAATGAAAATTATAATGTTAGAATTTCTGGTCAAGATGTTGAAAGAGGTACGTTTTCACATCGTCATGCAATCTTAAAGACTGAACAAACTGAAAAGGAATATATTCCCCTTAATA
>FUFK010050893.1_pt1 | contig 10079 bp, 17 predicted proteins | sample 1021851 | NCBI WGS metagenome assembly FUFK01 (sample SAMEA51879418, study PRJEB19060) | metagenome | reverse complement strand
CTGTTCTGTAATATTTCTTTGATATTGTAAAATTTTTTCTTTGTGATTGTCTATATAATTTTGAATATCCTTTTTTAAAAGCTAGAATAAATTTTNTCAAAGAAAAATTATATTCTTTGTNCAAATTTTTAGAAGGCATTATTCCTCTATTTGTTTCAGCTTTCTATCAGACCAATTTAACATTGCATCACCACCCCACAGATTATAACTNATTGTACCACATACAGGCTTGTCATCTTTTTCATAATTACCTGTATCATATGCTTTTGCACGTGANAGATAACTATAAACTCTTTTTANAACAGANAAAGAAAATGGCCTATTTGCAACAATATCTTGTGCTCTNTGNTTTCCNACAGCTGTTGCACANGCATTATTATGNTTCTTATTTATTTTTATTGCCCTTTCAGCATTTGNTATTGCTTTTTTTGGATAACCACCATATGTTTCTTGTTTTTCAGAACCAAGTGCATCTTCAAGTTCNTTCATATCTCTACAAGGCATATAAACAGTACCATCTTCTGTATTATGNCTATGAGTNAGNGTACANCCAATTTCTCTTGCNCTATCCATNGCCTCGTCAGGNGTATCGTANACTTCATCTTGTNCCTGTTTAGAATATCTTCTTTCNTCTTCNTCNTCANGATANGATTTNNCTTTAGAACTTAANGGATGNCCTTCAGGAAATAAATCTGTNTCATGNTTGCCACTTCTAAATTTACCATTTTTNAAAGCNTAAANGTAAGAATTTACGCGNGCCATNGCCCANTGCTGTTCNCTTGATACTGTNGGTCTTACTGANTGTGGNTTTGTTCTGTATGCACCAATACCTCTTTTATATACAGCAAATAAAGTTCTNACNTTNGTTTTTTTTGTTTTNCTTCTTACACTTTCATTATGGTCATCNGCCTTTTTCTTTAATGCTTTTCTTAATCTTTCATTTATTTCTTGTTTTTCTTCTACTGCACTTTCAAAAAAGTTTTTTTCAGAACCAAGGTCTAAATCAGATATTGGTATAAATGCACTTGGNACTAAATAATCGTTCATTATATCTAAATCTTCGTCAAGNCCATAACCCATTGCCATTCTTTTTTCATTGCTTGATAACCAATATGANTGACTTAGTTGTGNTACAATCTTTTCNTGTTCTTGTTGTAGTTCTGANATNGAAGAGTAATCAAAATCTAAAAATAAATTTTCGCCATATAGAGGTACCAACCACCTATTNAATTCATCTCTTAATTTATCAAGTTCAGGAATTACACAATTTTGATACAATGCTTTTTTTGCTTCACGCATATTGTTATATGTAGAAGATTCTGTATTATTTAATAATTGTACAGGTACACTAAATATGTTACAAAGGTCTTTGATACTTGCGTTATAAGTTTCTATTAATTGTAAATCACCTGCACTTAATCCAAAATTTGTCCATGATAATTTTTTAGGTGTTACAATAACATCTCCTGCATTATGTGACCCTTGGTAATTTCTTCTAAATGCATCTTTTAATTGTTGTGCTTGTGTTGGTGTAAGTGATTCATCTTCACTTGTTAATATTCCTCTTGCTGTTTGATTTTGTAAATATTTCAATCCTGTTTCTACAGCTTCGTTATTACTTGTCATAGAGCGCAAACCACTTAAAAGTGGTGATTGTCCGTATAAATGTGAACCGCTTCCATCATAATCAGGATTAAAATCTGCGATATGTAATACATCAGATGCATCTATATCGTATTGATTTCTACCATAATTCATACAATATTTTGCCACAGGTTCAAATATGCCATTACTTTTAATATCTACCAAATGACTTGGAAGTGCATATAATTCATTAAATACTTTATTTTCTCTACTTTCAGGACCGATTCCATAAATAAATCTATTACCAGTTAATTTACCAAATGCAATAACTTCTGTCATCCAAGTTGCATAACTCTGTGCAGGATTTGGTCTGTCTAATAAATCATGTAAAGGTGTATGTTCTGTTTTAATCAATGCATGTTTTTTTATCATATTTGCCTTTATCAAAGAATCATCATTGACAATACCTGATGTTAATGCCTTGTATTGTTTAAGGGTATCTTCATCCTTTTTTTCGTATATGATATAAGGAACTGCAACCGCTGTTTTTGTAATTAGATTTACTATGGAGTAAATCGTTGGATTTTTTTGATAACCTTTTCTTATATAATTATCATCATTCTCGTTATTAGAAATATTACCATTGCCCATGTAAGAATATATTGCTCTATTGTATTCAGGGTTTGTATTCTGCGAAAATGCTTTTATTGCAGATTGTATTCTTTGATAAAATGTAGGCATATATTTTTTTTTGTAAAGTTATATAAAATAAATAATTTTTTTAATACACAAAAAATTCAGTCTTGTTACTGTATCTTGTATAGATACCATAACGTAAAGCATCCATCGTGTGNTTAAATTTATCTCTCGGTTTATTTGTTTTAGTTCCGTCTTTTAACTCTTCCCAAATATAAAATTGGTATTCGTGTTTTATATTTTTAGAACAATTAGAAACAAATATATCAAATTCTTTTATCAGAGAAATACCAGCACTTACACTACCCTGTCCTTTTACACTTGGTTTTGCCAATATTCCTGATTGTCTTAACTCTTCAATAGATTTTGGTTCTGCAGAATCACAATATACAATACAATCCTGATAATCATTTGCCTTAATAAAATCCGCTATGTCTTGATTGGTCATGCCAGTTTTATAACATATTTCTTTAACATATATTTTATTATTTATTTTTCTTATCTCTACAATGGCTGTAGGGTCATTAGAATAACCCCAATCTAAACCCATAAATATATCATCATTGTCAGGAAATTCAGAATAATTAATAAACGACCAATTATTAAAAATCATGCCCTCAGAAAATGTTGCCTTTTCACCAAGACCATAAACACGCCAATATTGTTCATCTCTGTTTTTTAGTCTTTCTATTTCATCAATAATTTCTTTTTCTAAAAATGCATTGTCTTTATATGTTGAAATGAATGTTTCTGAATCTTCTCTCTCCATAAGTTCATCATAAATCCAATGTATAGGGTCAGACGGATTAAAATCAAGTATAACCTCTCCTGTCGTTCTCATTATCAGCTGTCTAAAATCTTCGTATGTCAATTCATTTGCTTCGTTAATAAATAATATATTTCTTTTTCTACCTCTAATTTTTTGCGGCTCATCTACGCTTATAAACTCCACTTTATGCTGTTGGAAATAATAAATCATTTCACTTTTATTCAGATAACCATTGTACAGAATACCTACACCTTCAAGTATACCCATAAAATCTCTAAATACAGATGCCCTTACTGCAGGTAATGTTTTTCTGGCGATTGTTATTGTTTGTGGTTTCTTCATATCTAACATTAAGTGTATTAGATACTGACAAATTGCATACGTCTTACCTGACCTTGTACCTCCTTGAAATATTTTAATTCTTTTTTTACTGTTAAGACATTGATAGAATTGTACGTTACATTCTATTTTTTTGACGGTTGCCATTGTATGATTTCAGTTTTTACATCCCCTGAATGTGATATTTCTTGCCTTTCTACATACCCTCTGTCCTTTGCTTTTGTCTTTAAGTAAAATATTGTTGCTGTAGGATTACCATCTTGTATCTGTTTGAANAATTGACTTTCTGCAAAATCTTTTGCTACATTACTNAAATCATCTACTTGTTTTTTAAATTCNTTGTCNTCTTTATAATATCTATAAAATGTAGTTCTATCTATACCAACTTGTTTACAGGCAGTTGTAACCACACCAAGTGATTTTTCTAAAGATTCCAATAATGCTTTTTTAGTGTGTTGTATTTTGTTGTTTTTCATACATCAAAATTATAATTATTTTTTATATGTCTCCTGTATTATACGAGGAACTGTGTTGTTCCAGTTGATTCTGTGGTGTAATCTTGGATGTATTGTACCAACCAATGATACCTTTACGCTAGATGGATTAAATATTAAGGTGTAAAAAGATTTTACGTATGTACCACCATCAAGATAAAATTCTGTAAGACCACCAGTATTTTGTTGTGTTTGTAATTGATTTAATCTTAATTCACATATTGTAAGAAATAAATCGCCTTTTGAACCAAAATGTACATAGGTGTTAACATCTTCGTTTATTCTACCAATAAATTGAAATCTTCTTTCTGTAGAACACACAAAAAAATTCATTGCTTTTCTAGATAATTTTTTTTGAAAAACACTACACCCTGCACCACCAATAAAGTCACCATCTTGTGCAATACACAATGTTTTTGCTTTTATAGATTTATAATATTTGAGAAGTGCATTAAATTGAAAATCTAAATCTTTACATAATCTTTGTTTTGTCAGATAATTATAATTATTATCGACTGTATATCTAAACGTCTTGTAGTCGTCGTCTAAGACAATAAAATATTTATAACCCAATTCCTTTGCAATATCAAATACTGCATTTCTAGCATAAACTACGACACGCTTATCATCAAAATTATCAGCAATGTCAAATGTATTTACATAATCATCTTTAGAAAATACATAAACATTTTGAAATTGTTTTTTATAGTCATTTAGATTTTTATCATCATCTGAACATATTAGATATATTTCACCTGTATAACCTTGTTTTATCAGCGTTTGATAAGTGTAAACTTTGTCTGCCCTTCCATATGAAAGAATAAAAACGACATATTCTTTTTTATTCATATTCATCTAAATATTTATCAAGTATTTCATTTCTTAATTGTATGTATCCAAGTTTTATTGCTTTATCAAAATCAATAATTATTAATGCACTTTCTTCCATTAATTCTTGTATTTCTTTTGATGAATGTGCGTAAAAATCTGCAATTTTTGTATAATCAAAAACCATGTGCCTTGTTGCACAATCCATAAGAAAATTTTTTTCATTTACAGAAAGATTTGTTTTTTTGATTTTATCTAATAACTGTTTGTATTTACTCTTATCAATAAGTTCTTGAATGTCAGGTTTATTATCAGATGGTTCATAAATTGGTGCATTGATTTTAGATGTATATGGTATTTCATCTCTATCAAATTCCATTTGTTCATCAATATTGACTGATGGTATTTCTAAACCCCAGTTATCTAAACTTTGAGACAACCATTCATTTCCAAGTGAATCCCAATCCCAATCACCAAAAGAAATATTATCCTTAATAATAAATTCTTGTTTCTGTTCTTCTGTCCAGTTTTGTGCAATATCTACTGTAATTTTATCAAATCCAGCCTTTTGTAATGCCTTTAATCTCATGTTACCACCAAGAACAACCATATTCTCGTCAACAACCAGAGGTCTTTTTTCCAACATTTCAGGAAAATCAATTATAGATTTTACCAATTTATTAAATTTTTTCTTTGATATGGTTCTTGGATTTTGTGTGTTTGGTTTTATATCTTTTATTTTAACTTTTTTTCTCATTTAACAATATTTTGTAACAATATTAGAATATTTTATTTTTTTTCCAGCAATGTTTTCTTTAAAAAAAAAATACAGATACCATAACTCTTTTAAAAATTTTTCTACCTCTGGTTCGTTTCTATAATAATTATCATTTACAGGAAAAAGTTCTGCCAATGCAAAAATCATCTTATATGTTAATATATCATCATTTTTATCAAATAATCCTGCCTTTGCTTTTTTTCTGTTGTGTTCTATATAATCACTAAAAATCAAAAATAATTCAGTTTTATTTTTCCTCACAACCTAAAAGTAGAATAAAATATTCTCTTTTTATAGTTCTGTTTTGATATTTATATTTTTTTTTATTATTTGATTCTATTAAAGAAAGAGACATTTCTTTATTAAAATAAATTTTTTTACTTCTGTCTATATCAAAAAAAACCTTTCTACCGTAATTTTTTTTGAATACAGTAAAAAGGTTTATCATGGTTCTACAACAATTATCTGTTGTGCCATATATTTCATTTTGATTATCTACATAATAGTATCTAGTCTTTAATTTTTTTTGTTTCTGATGCCTCTTCTTTATTATCATCTTGTTCTAGTTCTTCAACCTTTGGTGGTTGTACACCAAATTGTTCTAAAGCTTGTAAAACTAATGATGATTCTGATAAAGTAAAAAGTCCGCTTTTGTTTCCTTTCTCACAGACTTGTACAATCAGTTGTAATGCTTGTTCTTTTGTCATAATTTATTTATTTATATCTACCTGTTTTTAANTCGTATTGTATGAAACAGCTNCCTAAAGTACCATTTAATCTTTGAGACTTCATTTTAACAGTTTCAAACTCAACAAATTTAATATGTTTTTCTTGATTTAAAAGTAAACCCTCTACTAAATCTCTACCCTTTACTCTTTCCTCAACCTCATCATCTGCGATTCTATGCATAACAACCATACAATCTACCTTATTAAAATGCATGGTGCCACCTGCTAAACTAAAAGCCGTCGCCTTTGGTATGATTCCACGGATTGCAGTTGGTGTTTTTGGATGTTCTACATAAGTCATAATACTATCTGTTTTTTTTGCAAATTGTTTTAATATTGTTAATGTAAGTTTTAAATATTGATACATATTACTTTCTCCTGCATTAGATTCTACAACCCAATTCAAAGGGTCAATAATAAAATTGTTATATCCTTTTTTTGTGTATTCCTCAAATTTATCTACCAAAGAATTTATTGTAGGCATTTCGTCATTATTTTCCAAAAAGGCAAAATGATTACTAATAAAATCTAATGCTGTATTCATTTCTTGCTCTGTACATTTATCAGCATAGTTTGGATTTACATTTTTTCCAAGATATGCTTGACAAAGATTTAAAACCAATTCTGCTGTATTTGTTTCTGGTGAGTACATCATNACNTTATCTTNNTAATGATATGCNCTTAATATNCTTANATAATTNAGTATCTCGGATTTACCACTTTGNGGNTAACCACTAAAACAATAAAGAAATCCTTTACGCCATCTNAAATTTTCATCTAATCCTTTTATATNNGATGTTTCACCCATAGGNTANCCNTCTTCATAATATGAAAATAATTTATCTTTTATATCAGANACAAAAACNTCTTTACAGGCATTTTTATTGTAATCTTTTTTTAATATATCATCAAAATCCTTAACCTTTATGCCCATTNTGTAATTTTATTAATTGTTTTTCTAANTCATCNACTATTTCTAAATATTTTTCTTGTTGTATTACAATACTATCTGTAACNTTTTCNACACTNCCNTAAATTGTATTCATGAAAACAATTAAATCNACTAATTGNTTNATTGTTNNTTTTGATAATCTAAAAAAATCTTTATCTAATTCTCTTTGATATTTACCTCTATTTTCTACAGCCTCAACCCACTTTTTTGTTATTGCGTGATTTTCATAATCTTCAATAAATGTTTTTAATTTTTCTTTCGTTAATTCCATTTTTTATTTATTTTATAATTACATAGTAATTAATTACATTGTAATTATTATTTTTTATATATAAAAAATAATAGTAATTACATTGTAATGGATAATCATCATTATAAAAATAAATTTAAAAAATTATTTTAATAATCAAAAATTTTTTTATAAATTTGTTTCATGTTAACTAAAGAATTACTAGAGAATCGTCTCAAGGAGATGAAACTTGATAAACAAAAATTAGCTAACAAGGTTGATGTTACATTAATGACAATGTATAACAAATTCAACAATCCTGATAGCTTTAAAATATCAGAATTAAAGAAACTTGCAAAGGCTGGATTTATTAAAAGTTTTATAATTGATTTATGATGGAAGATGTACAAAAAAGTATAATTAGACAGAGTTCCATAAAGGCATCAATAGACTTTTGGCGAATCAAATCGGAGCAAGGTAATGAGGATATTACTGTGGATGGCATAATTGATACTGCTAGTGAAATAGCATATTACTGTGCTACAGGTAAGAAGTATAACAATAATAATAAACTTTTAAAATAATGAGCAATAAATTATATTTAGGTAGTGGATGGACNAAGAGTGGTAAATATGGAGATTTTTCTAATGTGCAAATTGATTTAAACAAACTTGCAGAGAATCCTAACTGTATTCAAAAAGTTGGCGATAGAAAATTTTTAAATTTGACCATTGGTAAACTTAGAAATAAATTAAAAGCAGGACAAGACTTGTATGTAGCTTGGAATGATTTTAGTCCTGCAAAGACAGTAGAAGATAAGGCAAGTGATATGCCTTTCTAAAATATCACATTTTATAGGTTAGTTAATGAAAGTGCCTGATAATAATAGGTTGTTTGGAAGCACCTTATTTGATGGCACTTTTTTTATATTTGTTATATGATTGAATTTTCTAAACATATTATTGGTATTTGTGGAGAACATTGGCACCCTAATATATGGACAATTTTTGGTGCATCGCCATTTCTTTTATATGCAGTTTATTATTTTAAATATCATATTAAAAAATATTTAAAAAAAATTATATAAAAATTTTTTTATTGTTAAAATTTTTTTTATATTTGAATATAATTAAAAAGAAAAAAAAATGGAAAAATTTAAAATAAATAATGAAATCAAATTAAAATTTGAAAATTGGGATATTAAAGACTTATTTGAATATTTATATCATTTAAGAAATTACCCAACCAAAAGAAATAATGAATTAGAAAAGGTTGTTACAAAATATATAAATAACTATAGATAATTGAAAAAAATTAAGGATACAAATGATAAATACCATTCGCACAAATCAATAAGTGCGAGTGGTCTTAAAACCATATACAAGAAGTCTGTATATCATCATCTTAATTCTACTTTTAAAATGACAGATGCAATGAACTTTGGAAGTGCAGTACATTCTGCAATTCTTGAAGATGGAACAGACATTGCAGTTATGCCTGAAATAAATCTTAGAACTAATAAAGGTAAAGAGATAAAAGAGAATTTCATAAATGAAAACAAAGGAAAGATTATAATAAAAAAAGAAGAAGAAGATGCTATAAATACAATCAAATGGAATTTTAATAAACATAGTTTGGCAAAGAATCTAATACAACGATTAACAGAAACAGAGGTTTCTTATTATGGTAAAATAGATAATGTAGATGTAAGGGTGAGACCTGATGGAATTAAAGAAAATGATTATGTTATTGATATAAAAACAACAGCAGATGCTAGTCCTAGATATTTTAAAAGTTCTATTTATAATTTTGCATATCATTTACAGGCATGTTTTTATTGTGAAGCACTTGGATATAATCCTGCAAGATTTAGATTTATAAGTATTGAAAATAAATACCCATATTCAGTAGAGGTATTTGCCATGAGTGATGATATGATTGAATATGGAAAAGATGCATGGCGTGTTGCATTTGATTGTTGGAAAGAATATCTAGAAACAAATGACACAGGTGGTTTTTGGTGGGAAAATTTTAATGATGATGGAAGTTTAATATTATGACAACAACAGAAGATTTAAGTACACATGAGAAAAGACAGTTGTTTGGTGCATATCAAACAAATAANGCAGTAAGNTTAAAGATTGATGCATTNATGCATAAATGCCAAATNATAGAATGTAATCTAGGGATTGACAGTACAGATGAAGAAAGAGAAATTGCAAAGGGACAACAGTTAGTTTATTTAAGTAAAATAAAAGAACTTGACCCATTAAAATATGATATATTAAAAAAAGTGATATGACACAAAAAGAATTTGACAAACTGGTAAAACAATTAAATGACTACAGTTTTGACATTATGCAAAACAAAAGACCAGAATATACTAATGAAGATGAAGATGTACTAAATAATTTTAAATCTACAGCAGAAAGATTAAATACATCAGAATTAAAAGTTTGGGCAACGTTTTTTGAAAAGCAAATACAAAGCATATATGCACATTTGAAAAATGCAAATCTAAAAAAATCAGAACCTATACACTCTAGATTTTCTGATATTATAAACTATTGTTATTTAGGTTATGCNTTATTTATTGAAAGAGATGGTAAAAAAAAGAATAATTAAAATAGTTGCTATTGTCTTAGTAGGTATATTATCTTTATTGTATGTCAGGAATGAAAT
>FUFK010039603.1_pt1 | contig 10079 bp, 7 predicted proteins | sample 1021851 | NCBI WGS metagenome assembly FUFK01 (sample SAMEA51879418, study PRJEB19060) | metagenome | reverse complement strand
CCAGATATATCTAATTCTGTTGCAACAATCTTGTTGTTAAATGTAGCAGCACCCGCTTCACTACCATCAAGTGTAAGCATTGTGATATCAGAGTTATTGTCTGTACCTTTGAATATTATGTCAGTGTCGTTTGCGGCTGCGTCTATTGTGATGTTACCAGATGATGTTGTAATNTTNACAGCAGCGTCACCAGTTGATACATCATCAGCAGCAATACTAGCACTAGTGTATGTATTAAGTGCTGTGACAGCAACCTGCTTCATTGTGCCGCCATCATTTAATATNATNTGNTCNGCGTCANCNATAGTTACCGATGAAGCACTTGTATCNCCATCTAAAATATTTAATTCAGAGACAGTAGATGTTATNCCATCTAAAGCATTTAATTCTGCAGCAGTTGATGTGACAGCAGTTGAGTTAAGAACTAACTTACCATCTCCAACAATTACTTGATTGTTAAATGTAGCNTCACCNGCAGCAGACATNTCTAAACTTAATGCTGTGATAGCAGAACCGCCATCATCACCTATAAANTTAATNTCTTTATCNTGTGTAGAAACTTTAATCTCAAAGTCAGTTGAGTTATTTGTAAATCTACCAAATTCTGTTCCGTCATCTTTTAAGATGATATCAGCGCCACCAGCGTCTATGATTACATCTGTTGATGAATCGATTGTGACACCATCTGTTCCATCATTTGCGATAGTGTCAAGTGTAATACTTCCCACGTTTGTGATATTTGTATCACCAAAGTTTGCTGTGCCTGTGACTGTTAGATCACCTGCTACTGTCATGTTGTCAGCAATAGTTACCTCACTTGTTGAGTGACCTATTGTGACTGCGATCCCACTCGTTTCTGTAGCAATTTTTAAAGCACCAGTAGAGTTGGCAATAAAAGAGTTTGTGCCATCATGATAGATTTGTAAATCATCGCCAGTACCAGCAACATATTTAAAACTATCTATGTTATGAAAACCTGTTGTCTTGATTGTACTTCTATCAGTACCACCAACTTTAATATCTATCTCATCATCTGTATCGGCAGTAAGAGAGGTATCGGCGTCAGCGTCAAGAATAAACTCGACACCATTTACATCTGTAAGATTTTGAACAACTGCCTGTCCTAGAAAGTGTACATAAGTTGTATCTGTTGAAGCAGGNGCAGCCGTAAACGTAATTGAAGTACCGCCACCACCTAATGTGTATGCTTCTTCAGGCTCTTGAATTACACCACCAACACTTACTATAATAGATGTTGTTGAAGCGACTGTAAAATCTAGGTCAAAAGAGGTCGTACTTCCATCAGTTGAAAGTGACTGTTTCTTAAATATTCCTGTTATGGGAGCCTGTCCTATGTATGCCATTAATCTCTCTCTTTAATTCTTTGTTTTCTTATATTTATAATACTATTTATAAGTCTTTTAGTCATATATTATCTAGCGTTGCAAGGTACTCCTGTAGAACTTACAAAGGGATTTTCTGCAAATGCCATGTAAATATAGCTTACTCCACTAGAATTTTGTCCAGCGTCTGTCGTAATAACTTTAAATCCATTTGATAATATATCTATTCTATTTACGTCACTTTCGGCTTGACTTGTATGTGGTTGTAAAAGTTTATTAGCACCATTACGACCATCTCTTTTATTATCTTGTAATTGCCAACCTTGTGTAGCACCTGCGTTTTTTTGTAAAACCCAAGCTGGTTTGAATCCTGTGTAAATAAATGGTCCATCTGCATTTCCATTTCCTGTGTAGCTTCCAAATTTTGAGTAGCCTTGTTTTTCTGTAAAACAGTAAGCTATATAATCATCACCAGAATTGTTTATATTACCATCAGTATTGATAGTAAAAACTGAACTAGTTGGATTTGTGTTATTAAATATTGTTGTATTACCAGAACCTGCACCAGCAGTTGTGTTTAAATATATATAACCACCAGCACCATTACTTTGATGATAAACTACCCAATTTTCTGAAGCATCCATAGACTTAAAAAGCATAAAATGAGGAACAGCTCCTAAATTATGTGCTACAGTAGCAGAACTTCCAGTACCTGTGTATTTAAGAATACTAAAACCAGCAGTAGAATTTGTGCTGCCTGTGCTGTCTATGCTTCCAACACTTGTTGCACTTGCGTCATTTGTAAATGATGTTCCAGCTTTCCAATTCCATGATACATAAGTGTTACTACTTGCATTATTGTTTCCAGCACTACCTAAACTAAATCCATCACTATTAAATGCTGTTAATCCACCTGAACCTGAATCAGATTCAGCACTAGTTAAATTTGTAAATAATCTTTTTTGAGCACCTCTTACAGAATCATAAGAGCATGGTTCTTGACTTCCTGAATCTCTATTTTTTAACCATACCCAATCAGGCTGAAAATCTAAGCCTGTTATATTTTGTGTTGAACCATTTCCTGTCCACAATTTAGGAGTAAAATAATCTGTTGGTTTATCTATTGTTGTGTATGCCATATATTATCCAAATTGTGCTAAGTTTTTTGTGTTTAAAGAATAGTACCCACTAGGTACCGCATACTCAAAATTTCCATATCCATTTCCATCACTATTTCCTGATGAAATACTAAATGTTGGATTACCAAAGTTTATTTCAAAAGTGGATGCGGTATTATGAATATTTGAAAATTGTGCGTACCAATGTCCATCTGCTGGAGAAGCAGGTACGGCTAAAGCACCTGTTCCTGTTGAACCACTTGTGGGATCGCCACTATCTTGAAATGTGCCATTTTTAGAAAAATATATTTTGTCATTCTCTAAATCTAAAGCCACACCAATAATATCTCCAGCCCCAAAAGTATCTCCGTATGAAGAATCTGTACTGGTGCTACCAGCTTTAGCATGACCATTATTACCATAATATGAAATAACCTGTGAGTTGCCGCTGTAAGGAGTAAAATCTGAAGCTTTTGATGTTGTATCAGCAATACCAACAAACTCTTTACTTGAACCAGAAGTAGTAATTTTTACTTCCCAGTACCATTTTCCACTAGGCATAGCTATTGTGCTTGTTGTATAACATTCGGTACCACCTGGCTGAGCTAACTTTAAATTTCCCTCTGTAAAGGTCGCACCATAAAAATAATTATCTAAAGGATTCATAGTTGCAAAATTATTTGTGCAGGTATCAGTAGTTTGATCTATCGCTGTAAGGTTATTAACTGCAAAGTGGTTATCTCGACCACTTGTGTCTGCACCAATACCAGAACTATTTTGACTTGTTCCAGTTTGTTTAAATTCTAAAAAAAAAGTATTAGTGCCTGAAAAATCAAAATCTGATAAATCTTTTGGAATCCAAACGTCATTGGAATTAAATTCTCCAAATGACGTAGGGTCTAATTGCGCTCCATCTTTAAAAACCATTTCACACAAATAACCACTTAAATTACTATTAGTGTTATCATATTTACCTATATTACATGGATCACCACTTCCTGAAATATAAGGTAAAGCATGATCTTGTGATGGATAAGTTGATGTAGCAAGGGATGTTTCTTGGACTCCATTTACATAAATTTTTGCTCTATTAGTGTCCGTTGCTTGTGTGCTATCCACTGCTATAACTATATGATACCAAGCTGCAACATCTCTAAATTTTCTATTTGTTATAAGGTACGTATTTGATCCAGCTCCAAGATTATCTTCAAAAAGTTGCAATCTGTCACTTGAATCAAAAAGTATAGAGCCTTGTAGAGTATGGCTACCTACATTTTCAAAAACGTATTCACTTGTTCCTACTCGTGTTCTTTTAATCCAAAAAGACCATGTAAATTTTTTGCTATTTGATGATGTTCCAAATGTTCTTTGTAAATAATCTGTGCTACCATCTTCAAACCTTAATGAGTTGGCCACATCATAACCACTTGATAATGTATTTGCACCGTATATGGTCGCCATTATATATCTCCTAATCTAAAGTTGGTATCTCGCCTATAGGTCTCTCCATAACCACAGGATCTCCCTCATCTGCTGTATTTACAGGTGTGTATAAAGTTTCTAACGCAGGAGTATCGGAAGCGTTTGTAATTGAAGTCTCCATCGCTGCCTGTTTTGATCTAACAGCAGCTCTGTGTGTTGCTATAGAACTAGGAATTGCTTCATCTGTATCTGCTTTTCTAATTACATACCAATCTGTTTTATTTAATTCACTTTCTGCTTGATGTTTAACTCGTCTAATTAAAACTGTTTTTAAACCCTCTACTGCAACATCACCTACGTCTTGACCACTTGGTATTAAACCATCTGTTTTGTCTTGTTCTGTCCATAGAGTATCAGCGTGTGCTCTCGCAGTTGCGTCACCATATGATCCTGTGACCTTACTACCATCAAATGAATAAGTCACGTTTGTATTAATATACCATTGTTCATCTTTCTTTTTAGATTCATCCATTTCAATTGTGTAAATATTGATAGCATTTCTTTCTGATTCTGACCACAAAGAAAATATAGATTTAGGATATTGATTATCATCAATAAGCACACCTTGTCTACCGTTATACATTTTAATTATTGAGTTATTTGATTTATTTACTAATGCAAACATAATATTAACTTAAAGTTAAGTTTAAGTTTCTCCCTACTTCTAGCCACTTGGCACCGTTGTATCTAAATACAAACAGGTCACCCTTAGAGGCTGTTGTTGTTAATGTCGGTGCTGTATCCTCAGCAAATTCATAAGCAGCATTCCATGTTAATGTTCTACTACCTGTTCCGTCTTGAATTACTAATACTGATACAAATTGTCCTGCGATACCACCAGAAGCAGCAGCCATTGTTCTATTACCTGCAAGTGTCACCTTTGCAACAGGTTGTGTCAATGCATTCCATGATATGGTCGAAGCGTCTGATAACGTGATCTCAGGATTGATAGCAGCCGCAGTAAATCTAGCGTATCCGCCATCATTGATTTCAAGAATAGATGTGCCATCATACTGATGAAATATAATATCTTTTGCGTCAACAAGTGGTTTAATTACTACATCACTTGAACTATTTGTAATTGATAATAAATCTGTACCGCCATCAGCAAATTTTAAATCAGCGCCGTCAGCGTCTAATACTATATCACCACTTGAATTTAGGGTTACAGTAGTACCAGCAAGTTCCGCTGTACCATCTGCTGTGATTGTTATGTTTGCAGCCGCGGCTGAATCGTCTGTTGTGACGATACTTAGTGTACCATTTGTGCCTGCTGTAAATACAGCAGTGTCACTTGACGATCCTGTCATAGTGATTACTTTACCATCTACAGCAACATCATCTACTGTTAGAGCAGTCAATGTTCCTAGTGATGTAATGTTTGCTTGTGCAGCAGTTGAAAGTGTACCTGCAATATTACCACCTGATACATTGATACCAGCACTAAACACTGGTATTTGATTCATAGTGACTACCCCACCAGATGATATTGCGATTGCGTCTGTATCTGAAGCAGAACCTATATTACCACCGTCAGCGATAACTAATCCTGCACCTGAAGTAATAACAGCGCCTGAAGTTATTGCATTGTTAAATGTAGCAGCACCTGCTTCACTACCATCAAGTGTCAACATAGTAATATCACTTGTGTTGTCAGTACCTTTAAATATAATATCTGTATCGTTAGCAGCAGCGTCTATCGTGATGTTGCCTGAACTAGTTGTAATATTAACAGCAGCGTCACCAGTTGATACGTCATCAGCAGCGATACTTGAACTTGTATAAGTGTTAAGTGCCGAAACAGCAACTTGTTTCATTGTGCCACCATCATTTAAGATAATCTGGTCAGCGTCAACGATTGTGACAGATGAAGCACTTGTGCCTCCATCTAAAATGTTTATCTCAGCNCCAGTTGNTGTNATNGCTGTACTTCCTAATGTCAGTTGTCCATCAGGTACCACAAGTCCAGCAGCACCACTTAATATTAGATCATCAGCAGAGGCATCCCATAATGCAAATGCACTCGCTGTATCACCAAATAATTTAAAGTCGTATCCAGTATCATCAACACCTACTGTCACTGTTCCGTCTATCTGAACAGCGCCGTCTATATCAACAGCGTCTAAATTTGTTGTGCCATCAACATCTAAGTTTGTACTTACTGTAGCAGCACCTGTCACAGCAAGAGTTGAACCATCAAAGTTTAGATTTGCTTCTGCATTTANTCCACCAGAACCATCGCCTGTGACTATTCTATTGTTACCATCATTTGCTAATGTAATTTGAGCAGCTGCCCAAGATAAGTTTCCTGAACCATCTGTTGTTAATTGTGTTCCTGAACTACCATCAGCAGCAGGGAAAATATATGTTCTGCTTGTTGTGACATTTGGTGCAGCAAAACCAACATAACCTGATCCATTATCTGTATCTTCAAAAATTCTTATTTCACCAGTCGCATTACTATTACCACCTACACCAACAAAACCTGAATCGTTTATCTCTAATACTTTGTTACCATCAAATTGTTGGAAGATAATATCTTTTGCGTCTGTTAAGGGTTTAATAACTGTNTCNCCAGAACTACCTAAGAAAGCAAAATGATCTGATCCTGCAATCTTAAAATCTATTCTGTCATCTGTATCAGCAGTAATTGAAGTGTCAGCATCGGCGTCTAAAATTAACTCAACACCATTCAAGTCTGTTGGTTTAATTAAAGATACATTACTTGTCTTGTCATTGATTACATATATAGAAGCACCATTCGCTGGAGCAGCAGAGAAAGTAATTCTTTTTATATCATTACTACCATCAGGTCCCAAGGTAAATGCTTTACCTGTGCCTGGCTCTTGTCTTACGTTATTTACAAAAACTTCTAACGCATTTTCACCACCGTTTACTACAGCGTTTTGTAGGTCAAAAGTTGTTGTTGATCCATCACCTGTGAAAGTATCTTTTGTAGGTACTGGACTAAACGTGTTGACTGGTTCTTGTCCTATATATGCCATTTATTATACGTCCTCTAAAACTGATACGGTTACATCTAAAGAAGAAGCTGCACTTGCAATTCCTTCTAAAACATCTGCATTTGATCCATCGTTTTGTAATACTAATTTATTACCTGACATGACCTCTAGAGAAGAACCTGCAGGGATTGAAGCGTCCTTGACTATGAAGACATCATTTGATCCATCTTCATTGTCAATAAAAATACTTGCAGTTATACCTGAAGTAGATTTATTTGCCATAGTAATACCAATTACGATTGTTTCAAGGGCAGCTGAACCTGATCCAGCAGGAACCGTGTATAATGTAGTGTTTGAAGTGCCTACATTGGGTACACAAAATCTCTTAAAATCATTAGCCATTGTTATTTTCCCTTTACTTTGTTTTTTATTATATTTATAAGACTATTTATAAGTCTTTTAGTCATCTCTAAGCACCAGTATTTGAGTATCCTCCCACAGGTATTCCTTTAGAATTAACAGTAGGTGCGTTAGCAAATGCCATGTAAATGTACTGATCTCCATTACCATTTGCATCCGTTCCTGTTGATCTTAATTTAAATCCAGTGGATAGAAAATCGAAATCACCCTCGTTTTGTGAAGCAAGAGTAGTGTTAGGATACAAGGTCTCTGGCATAAAATTAGTAGATCCTAATCTTTTAAAATCTGCCAACTGCCAGTTTCCTGTTCCATTTCTTCTTTTTACTAACACGAAAGCGGGTCTAAACCCACAATAAACAAATGGACCTTCATTAGCTCCGTTTCCCGTATAATGTCCAAATTTACTATAACCTTTAATTTCTGACCAACACCAAGCGACATAATCATCTCCATTACTATTACTTGCATTGTCAGTTTTTAGACTAAAAAGAGAAGTTGAAAAATTACTTGTATAAAATGCTGAGGTACCTGGTGTAAATTCAGCAGCAGTTGAGTTTGTTAAAATTGCTTTAGAAGTTGGGTCAGAGAGACCAACATGATAGTTCCACCAATTTTCTGAGTCATCTCTATTTTTTAAAAGCATCCAAGAAATACTTTTACCTAAACCATGCCCAACAGTAGCTTGATCTGTTCCGTTACCTGTGTAGGTAACTATTGAAAATCCTGCTGTGGTATTTGCTGATGTCTTTGTACTGTTGATTGTTCCGTTTGTATCTGAAGAACCAGTGCCATTTGCTTTCCAACACCAAGCAGCATAATTATCACCATTATCATTTACTTGACTTGGTGTGTCCGTACCCTCAACTACTGTAAAACTACTTTCAGCTACTCCTGAAATATATCCATAGTTTCCCCAAGAACCTCCACTACTATTATCCTCAGCTGATTGGTCATAGGGTGAAAGTTTTGTGCTCTGAGTAAATCCTCTAGCTATGTCTTGTATTGAGTGACCAGCAGTTGTTCCTCTATCTTTAATCCAAATAAATTCAGGTTGCATTACATCACTATCTAAATTAATGGTATCAGTACCATCTGAACCAGCATACATCTTAACTTGAAAATGCAACTCTGGATCATCTATTGTTGTGTAAGCCATTTTATCCGAACTCCGCTATGTTTTTTGTGTTAAGTGCATAATATCCTGATGGCACGGAATGTTCAAAGTTTCCATAACCATTAGCGTCACTATTTCCTGATGAGATTGCAAAAGATGGTGCGCCGCCAAAGTTTACTTGTGATGATGGTGTTCCGTTTGGTCTATTTTCTACATAAGGAAACAAAAATGTACCATCAGTAGGCAGACCTGTAAATGTTGGATTTGTTCCATCTGCTGGGTTACCAGTATTACCACTTAAATCTGTATAAGTTCCATCTTTATGAAAATATAATTTTCCATTATCTGCGTCTAGTGCTACACCTATAATTGTATTATCATTAAATCCTGTTGAACCTGAATTTCCATTACTAAAAGTACCATTTGTAAAACTATTTAAAGTTGCACCTGTACCTGATCTAGATTGTATTCCCCAAATACCCTCTGAACTAGGATCTGTTGCACTTGTAATCTGTCTAACATTTTCTGTTGCAACTAATAGTCTATCACTTCCACCTGAGGCTACAACTGCTTTAATTTCCCAATACCATTTACCAGAAGAAACCCCAAAGGTTGCTTTTGCACCAGCATCGGTTTGATTACCACCTATTGTTAAATTTCCCTCAGCTAAAGTTAAACTAGCACCATTAGGAATTGTTAAAGGATTTAATATTGCATAATTATTTGTACAAGTATCCGTGGTTACATCTGTTGCAGCTAAATTGCTTGGTGTAAGATGATTATCATTTCCTGAAGTATCAGCACCTATACCACTTGAATTAGCACTTGTCCCAGTCTGTTTATATTCTAAATAAAAACCATTTGTTCCAAATGTAAGCCCTGATAACTTTTTTGGTTTCCATATGTTAGGACTATCTTCGTCAAACTCACCAAAAGTTGTATAAGGTTCAGCAACTCCTTGAAGTAAAACCGTCTCTGCTAAATATCCATCAAAGTGTTGACCACCACCTGCGGATGCATCCCTAAATCCAATGTTTTGTTTTTCACTTGAATTTAAAAATGCAGCAGCCTCATTTGAACTTGGATAAACAGGACTGTTAAATGATGTTATCTGTTGTCCGTTGACATGCATTTTAAATCTATCGGATTCTGTGCCTTGTGTGCTGTCCATAAGAAAATGAAAATGATACCAACCTGTCGTATCTCTAAAAATAGCGTTAGTATCAAAACTTAAAACATCAGAACCACCACCTTGATGATAAACAGTAAATGTATTGTTGTTATTAAATCTTATGTATATTTGTTTTGCAGTTGTATTTTCATTTGAGTATATTCTTTGATCTCCGCCTAACGTACATCGCTTACACCAAAATGAAAAAGTGAATTGGGTAACGTCTGCACCAGATGATATTGTTCTCACTAGGTTAGGAGTATCGCCGTCATTAAATTTTAATGAATTTTGTACATCATATCCAGTTGATAATGTATTCGCACCTAGTATAGTAGGCATTTATTAATCCTCCAATGTTGGTAATTCACCTAAAGGTCTTGTCACGGTACCATCTTCTTGTAGTGTATATGTGTATAAAGTCTCTAACGCAGGAGTATCAGAAGCATTTGTGATTGCTGTTTCCATCTC
>FUFK010060924.1_pt1 | contig 10080 bp, 12 predicted proteins | sample 1021851 | NCBI WGS metagenome assembly FUFK01 (sample SAMEA51879418, study PRJEB19060) | metagenome | reverse complement strand
CTCTACGAGAAGACGCTTCAACTGGAACCCGACAACACCACCGCAAAGAAAGGACTAAAGAAACTCAAGCGTCGGAACAGCTGAGTTTTTTCAGATGCCCTCTATACCTCAAGAGACTGGGGTCACCAGAGCGGCTGAACCGGAGGTTCCTCCTGGCAGCTGGGGGTCATTGCCAGGCGTCCACCCACTCCAGTGCTGGGGTCGGCCACATTGATCAATCGAGGTGCCTGCCAGCTTGTGGGACTGAACATTTGCAGGCCGAGAAAGACGCCGCCAGGCTCAACGCCCGCAATCAGGGGATCCGCCAAGGGGATGAGATCCAGCTGATCCGACTTGGCATGGACATTGCCTTGAACCGGTGTGGTGACGGAACCAAGGGTCATCGTGCCCCGGAGATCCACCATCTGGCCCATCGCCGTCATCTGNNTGATGTCCAACGTGACATCGACGGTGGGATTGCCNTCAAAAGGCTCAAATGTGCCGCACCATTGACGGTGCAGCGATNTCGCCAGCTCTGCAGCGCGTGCGACTGGGTCAAAGCTCTCCACTGAGCCTTGAGTTCAATGAGCTCCATAGGCACCGCCAACTGAATCGGATCCAGAGGCAACTGGGGATTGGTCTGGAACGACACCTGGCTGCCAGCCGGGAGATCCATGGCAAGCAGGAACGGCATGGAAGACGATGGATGATGAAGNAACGNTAGGCCCTTTTGCTCAGACGCGTCATGGATTCGCCCTCCCCCANCTCCGACCCCCTNACCATTGGCGGGCGTCAGTTCAACAGCCGTCTGTTCACGGGCACCGGCAAATATCCATCCATGNCATCGATGCAGCAGAGCATNGAGCGANCCNGCTGNGACATGGTCACAGTGGCTGTGCGCCGGGTACAGACCGTGGCGGCAGGCCANGAGGGCCTGATGGAAGCCATTGATTGGCAACGGATCTGGATGCTGCCCAACACNGCGGGCTGCACCNATGCNGANGANGCNGTNCGNGTNGCNNGGCTTGGACGGGAGCTNGCCAAGCTGGCGGGACAGGAGGACAACACNTTCGTNAAGCTGGAGGTGATTCCTGACNCCCGGCATCTTCTGCCCGATCCGATCGGCACCNTGAACGCNGCAGAACAACTGGTGAANGAAGGNTTCACNGTGCTGCCNTACATCAATGCCGANCCNNTGCTNGCCAAACGGCTNGAGGAGNTGGGATGCGCCACGGTGATGCCTCTGGGCTCTCCGATCGGCTCGGGCCAGGGGCTCAACAATGCCGCCAACATCGGNTTGATCATCGANAACGCCGGGGTNCCGGTGGTGGTGGANGCCGGCATNGGTGTTCCAAGCGAGGCGGCACAGGCCCTCGAAATGGGCGCCGATGCCGTGCTGGTCAACAGCGCCATCGCCCTTGCGGGCGACCCCGCCGCCATGGCCGAGGCCATGGGCCAGGCGGTGATGGCCGGGCGGACCGCCCACCTTTCCGGGCGCTTGCCGCGGAGGGATCAGGCCTCTGCCAGTTCACCGACCACGGGCCTGGTGCAGTCACCCCAATGAAGTGAAGAGACGTGAAGTGAGGTGAAGCCTGCTTCACAAAGGCAGGCAATGAGCATTTGGACTCATAAGGTCCGACCAGTCGCATTGGACCCATGTCGGTCACCACGGAAGACGGCGGTCGTCTCAACGCCTTCGCCAAGGAGCCACGCATGGAGGTGATGGACGTCGCCACCAGCCAGAGCCGCAACCGCAGCTCAATGATGATGCTGGTCAGCGGTGGATTGATCGTGGCCGCGATGGTGGCGGTGACCGTCGCCATCAGCTGAGACGGTTCACACTGAAAATCCCTGTAGTAGCTTGCCAAGACTGAGCATCACGCTCGTTCCAGCAGGAGTTTGGGGTGAAAGTTCTCGTTCTCGGCGGTGACGGCTTCTGCGGCTGGCCCTGTGCGGTGAACCTGGCGGATCAGGGCCACGACGTTCTGATCGTGGACAACCTCAGCCGTCGCAAGATCGACATCGACCTTGAAGTTGAGTCGCTGACGCCGATCGTGAGCATCGGTGAGCGCCTCAAAGCCTGGGAGGAAACCGGCGGCAAGCCGATGAGGTTTGTCCACATGGACATCGCCCATGAGTACCAGCGGTTGCTGGATCTGCTTCAAGAGGAGCGCCCAGATTCCGTGGTCCACTTCGCGGAACAGCGGGCCGCCCCCTACTCGATGAAGAGCAGCGCCACCAAGCGCTACACCGTCGATAACAACGTCAACGGCACCCACAACCTGCTGGCGGCCATCGTTGAAAGCGGTCAAGACATCCACGTGGTGCACCTCGGCACGATGGGCGTCTACGGCTATGGCTCCCACCGCGGCGCCACCATCCCTGAGGGCTACCTCAAGGTGGAAGTGCCCCAGCCCGACGGCAGCCGCTTNGAGGAGGAAATCCTCCACCCGGCAAGCCCCGGCAGCGTCTATCACATGACGAAGACGCTCGACCAGCTGCTCTTCCTCTACTACAACAANAACGACAAGGTCCGCATCACCGACCTGCACCAGGGCATCGTCTGGGGAACCAACACCGATGCNACNGACCGTGACCCGCGGCTCACCAATCGCTTCGATTACGACGGCGATTACGGCACGGTGCTGAACCGCTTCCTGATGCAAGCCGCCATCGGCTANCCGCTCACCGTTCATGGAACCGGGGGCCAGACCCGNGCCTTCATCCACATCCGCGATTCCGTGCGCTGCGTTCAGCTGGCGCTGGAAAACCCTCCGGAACAAGGGGAGCGGGTAAAGATCTTCAACCAGATGACCGAAAGCCATCAAGTTGGCGAACTGGCCAAGAAGGTGGCCGCCCTCACCGGGGCTCAGGTCAATAACTTGCCGAATCCCCGCAANGANGCNGTNGANAACGACCTGATCGTGGACAACCGCTGCTTCATCGAGCTGGGCCTCAACCCCACAACCCTCGATGACGGCCTGCTGAAGGAAGTGTTGGAGATTGCCACCCGCTACGCGGACCGTTGCGACCGCAACCGCATCCTCTGCACCTCCGCCTGGACCAANACCCAGGCCCAGGCCATCGGCACCGCGTCCTGATCGAGCTNCGTCCTTGAAAGTCGCCTTCTTCACCGAAACCTTCCTGCCGAAGGTCGATGGCATCGTCACCCGTCTGACCAAGACGGTGAAGCATCTGGTGGACGCCGGCGATGAGGTGGTGGTCTTCTGCCCGGAAGGCTGTCCGGAGGAGTACATGGGGGCACGCCTNATCGGCGTGCCGGCNATGCCGCTGCCGCTCTATCCCGAGCTCAAACTGGCCTTNCCTCGCCCGGCGGTGTCCGACGCGATCGATGCGTTTCAACCCGATCTGATCCACGTTGTNAACCCGGCGGTGCTGGGTCTCGGNGGCATCTGGCTCGCGAAGAACAANGGCATCCCTCTGGTNGCGAGTTATCACACCCACCTGCCNAAGTACCTCGAGCACTACGGNTTGGGAATGCTGGAGCCACTCCTGTGGGAGATGCTCAAGGCCGCCCACAACCAGGCCCTGCTGAATCTNTGCACNTCCACCGCCATGGTGAAGGAACTCAGCGACAAAGGCATTCAGCACACTGATCTGTGGCAGCGGGGTGTGGACACGGAGTTGTTCCGTCCNGAGCTGCGCAGCGCGAAGTTGCGCCAGAGGCTTCTCGGAGGCCATGACGACCGTGGTGCGCTCCTGCTCTATGTGGGCCGCCTCTCCGCGGAGAAGCAGATCGAACGGATCCGCCCCGTGCTGGAGGCCCTTCCCGATGCACGGCTGGCCCTGGTGGGCGATGGTCCCCACCGCCAACAACTGGAGAAGCACTTCGAGGGAACCGCCACCACCTTCGTCGGCTANCTCGCCGGNGANGACCTGGCAGGGGCCTACGCCAGCGGCGATGCCTTCCTCTTCCCCTCCAGCACGGAGACGCTGGGGNTGGTGCTGCTGGAAGCCATGGCAGCCGGNTGTCCCGTGGTCGGCGCCAACCGTGGCGGCATNCCCGACATCATCACCGANGGNGTNAACGGCTGCCTCTATGAACCNGACGGCGCCGANGGNGGNGCNGCNAGCCTGATCGAAGCCACCCGCCGCCTGCTGGGCAACGACCTGGAACGCCAGGCNCTGCGCANNGCNGCCCGNGCCGAAGCCGAGCGCTGGGGCTGGGCAGGCGCCACCGAACAACTGCGGACCTACTACCGCACGGTGCTGTCAGCGCCTCAACTCACGGCNGCCTAGCGCTGCCGGGTCCGCTCCCACTCCGCCAGCACNTTCTTGGCCATCGGCANAGCGTGNACNGANCCNCCTCCAGGNGTGTTCTGGGCAAAGGCCACCACCACGATCTTGCCGTCGGGATAGGGGGCATAGCAGCCGAACCAGGCATGGTCAGGCCCCCCCGTGCTGTCTTCTGCCGTTCCGGTTTTGCCCGCCGCCGGACGAATACCAGGACCATTGAGGCCGGCACCGGTACCTGCCTCAACCACCTTGCGAAGGCCCTCCCGGATCGTCTGCAACGTCGACGGCTGAATCGCCACCTTGGTGCGGTGCTCCGGACTCATCCAGTCGATGTCACCAGCGGCGAGATGCGGCGTCACCAACCAACCGCCATTAGCGAACACCGCATAAGCACGGGCCAACTGCAGGGGGGTGATCTGCACAACGGACTGACCGATGGAAGCACTGGCCATGTCCTCAGGGATCCAGGGCACCGTGCCGGGCTCCGCCCAACCCCGGCCACGATCGGCCCAGGGCTCATCTCCCACCAGCCCGACACTCTCTTCCCAGCCGATCTCAATGCCAGTTTTCTGCTGAAACCCAAGCTGATCAGCAGCCTGCTTCAACGCCAGGGATCCAACCCCGACGCCCACCTGATAGAAGAACGTGTTGCTCGAGTGGCGCAGGGCATCGGCATAACCGATGGTGCCGAAACCCTTGCCGTTGTGGTCCGGGAAGCAGTGGCCGCCGTAGGTGATGCAAGCCTTGGTGTGCAGCTTGGTGTCGGGCGGAAATTTGCCGGATTCCATGCCCGCCATCGCNGTCACCGGCTTCCAGGTGCTGCCGGGGTCATAGGGATTCATGGCCCGGGACAGCAACGGTTTCTTCGGATTGGAGAAGAGGGCGTCGTACTCCTTCTGGGTGGTGATCAGCTTGGAGAAAAAATTCGGATCAAAACTGGGACGACTGGCGAGGGCCAGGACCGCACCTGTTGCGGCCTCGAGAGCCACAACAGCGCCACCTGGCTTGTCGGCCAGCGCCTGCTCCGCCACCCGCTGCAAATCCAGATCGAGGGTGAGTACCAAATCCTTTCCTGCTTGAGACGGTCGATCGCCCAGGTTGCGCTGCACTTCGCCCATGGCATTCACCTCGAGCATCTGACCACCCCACTTCCCGCGCAAATGGCGCTCGTAGGCCGCTTCAACACCGGTGCGACCAATGCGGTCTCGGATCTTGTAACCCTTCTCCGCCAGGATCTCGAATTCGTTTTCTGTGATCGGCTGGGTATAGCCGAGGGCATGAGCCGCCAGAGTTCCGTTGGGATAGGACCGCAGAATGTCGACATCCACCTGGGCGCCCCGCAGCCCGAGAGCCTGTTCACGGAAGCGCAGCACCTGTTCCGGCTTGAGATCGAGGGCCAACGTGGTGCGGTAACCATCCCGATCCAGGCCCTTCTGCCGGCGCTGGTCGAGCAGATCAGGCTTCAAATTCAGCAGCCGCGCCAAGCGATCACGCAGACCAGGCCAGTCGTCATCGCTGACCAGACGCGGCTCAAGGTAGAGGGAGTAAGTGAGTTTGCTGGTGGCCAGCACCCGGCCTTTGCGATCAAGCAATCGACCGCGGATCGGCGAGCGGGGCACCAGACGAATGCGGTTTTCGTCCGCCAGTTCGCGAAAACGCGATCCCTCCAGCAGCTGCATCCACACCAGGCGACTGACCATGGCGCTGCAGAACAGCAACACCAGCAGCAGCAGCACAAGTGGTTGCTGACGCAGACCGGTCTGACGCTGCTGGGCGGAACGGGTCATTCCTGCTGCTGCGCTGGCAAACGGCGGCGCAACTCCTCGAGGCGTTCTTCAATCCGCCGCAGGGTCGGCAGCAGGTCGTCGGGGCCGTCCTGTTGAACCACTGTCGGTTCATCCACGGAGACCGAAACCGGCATCACCGGATTGCCCAGCCCGGGGCTCACAGCATCGAGCTGTTCCCGCACGTCACGGGCCACCGGCTCACCTTCCTGGCGTAGGTCTGCAATGGGGTCCTCCGACCCCGCCGTGAACACCTCCACCACCTTTCCAGGCCCCCCCTTCCGGGCCCGCTCCAGCACGGCCAGCCCCACAGGGAGCACGTCTTGCATCAGGGACAGACGCAACTGGTCAAGCGGATTATCCGAGTTGGAATCAGCGGCCATTGGGCCAAATCAACGGACCCCAGTCTGTCCTGAAGGAAGCGCCAATGTCGGACAAGCGGAACGGTCAGCCGCCAGGGACCAGCCCATCACCCCGCTGAGCACCATCAGCATCACCGCAGGCACCAGGGCTTTCTGGGTGGTGTCCAGCAGGATCCACTCGCGCCAGGCACGCCAGAAGCGGCTGCGCTCAAAGCGCCGATGCTCACGGGATTCATCCCGCTGACGCCGACGGATGGCCTTGTCCACCCAACGCTCAAAGGCCCGCTTCTTGGTGATCGTCATCTTGCGTTCCACCTCGAGCATCTGCCCGGAGCCCAGCTCGGGATGGAAGGTGCTGATCAGCTCCAGACTCTTGAGGAACATCTCCACAGCACCATCGTGGACAGCGGTGGCGTGATCATCCAGCTGGCCCCAGTCAAGTTCGGGGTAAAACCGGCTTCGATTGGCCGTGATCTGATCCTCCGTCAGCTGACCGGGCTCCCGCAGCCAGCGATCGGTGTTGCTGTCGAACCGCCGCCAGTAAAGAAAGGGGTTCAGATAGATCGTGCGTCCACCCAGCTGAATGCTGTCCTGCTGCAACCGGCGCTGCAGCTGAACATTCTGCTGTTGTGTCGCCGTCATATCCCAAAGGCCGGTGGCCCAAGGTATCGGTGATGCGGGGCCGTCGCCAGCCGTGGATCAGCCTGGATTTGAGACTAATCCCGCCCAAGAATGGAATACCTTTCAACAAAGCCAACACNCCTTACTCCAAAAAAATCGATAAGCCCCTATTGCACTATGCACCAAACTGTTAACACCGAATACACAAAATATGCAAAGCAAGGAAAATTTCCAAGCCTTGAAAATGACACCCGGAACACAATTNAAAGCCCATTAAAGGCAACTTGAANTCGTTTACAAAAGCACAAATTTAAGACTTAAGCTCCAACAGAATCAGCGACAATTCTGTTACGAAACTCTTAAGAGGCTGCTTTATTCAAAAGAAATCGCGACATAAAACTCGTCAAAGTTAGGGTATACCTTCAATTCATTGATGTTTGGAATGAAATCGAAAGCGGCCAGCTGACTTAAAATCTTTCTCATGCTTTCTGGAGTGAACTGCCAACAGTGAACATCAACATATTCATTACTAGAAAATTCATCAAAAGCCGATTCGATCCGCTTTCTCATGGAAGGCTGCAGGGAATCAAAAGGATTTACCCCGTCGTGATAAGTATGCGAGGTAAAGACACGGTGCTCAAGAATAGACTTAAAAGACGGCTTTTCATACTTCAAATAATGTGCAGCAATTACGTCAACTATCGTTGACTCTGATATAAAGAAGTCAAAACAACGATATTTGTGTGGCACCGAAAAGAAATACCAACCACCAGGACTCAAAATGGATGTTATTTTAAGTAAATGAGCAATCAAATCGGGCTGATGCTCGACACAGTGATGCGAAACTACTGCATCGTACAGAACATCTATCTGATCATAACCATCAGACAGAATCCATTTAATTTCGGGAACATTCTGGGGATTTCTTCCTACATCACTTGCTCTAGCAATTAATTCATCACGACTCAAAAAATCGGCGTAATGTATCACAACTGATTCTTCGTAATCAGCAATAAAATCGAGAGTTGGGTTATCAAATACGCCGATTTCAAGCAGATTTTTTTTGCCCTGCAGAAGACTCAAAAAATCTCTCTTACTGGAGATAGAAGTTGAAACTCTGTTTTCTTTTTTCCCGTAACTATTATAATGTTTGACTAATTCTTCGTCCGAAAAACTTTCGAGATCAGCGCTACTGGCTCTGTAAGCAGAAGCGGAAAACTGATCAGAAGGAAAACAACTTTCCACAGCTTTTCGGCAGGACAANTAATCTACTATAAATAATAACCTATTTTACCTCTATCCATAGTTTGAAGCTAACTATTCCCACTCGATCGTGCCGGGGGGCTTGCTGGTGATGTCGAGCACCACCCGGTTCACCCCCTTCACCTCATTCACGATCCGATTGGAGATGGTCTCCATCAGGTCGTAGGGGAGGCGGGACCAATCGGCGGTCATCCCGTCCTCGCTGGACACACAACGCAGCACGATCGGCCAGGCATAGGTGCGTTTATCGCCCATCACCCCAACGGAACGCACAGGCAGCAGCACCGCGAAGGCCTGCCAAATGTCGTGATACAACCCTGCCTCCTTGATTTCCTGGCGAACGATCAAGTCGGCATCACGCAGACAATCCAGCTTCTCGTCGGTGACTTCACCCAGGATCCGGATGGCCAGACCAGGCCCCGGGAAGGGATGGCGGCGCACAATTTCCTCGGGCAGACCGAGGCTGCGGCCCACCTTGCGCACTTCGTCCTTGAACAGCTTGCGCAGGGGCTCCACCAGCTTGAACTGAAGGTCCTTGGGCAGGCCGCCCACGTTGTGGTGGCTCTTGATCTTCACGGCAACCCGTTCACCCGTCTTCGGATCAACGTTGGTGCCGGCACTTTCGATCACATCGGGGTAAAGCGTTCCCTGGGCCAGGTAATCGAAAGGTCCGAGACGCTTGCTCTCCTCTTCGAACACCCGAATGAACTCGGTGCCGATGATCTTGCGCTTCTCCTCCGGATCGGTGATGCCCTTCAGCTTGCCAATGAACCGCTGGCGCGCATTGATGTACTCCACATGGATGTTGAACTTCCGATCGAAAAAGTCCATGAGGAATTCGGGCTCACCCTTCCGCATGAAGCCCTGATCGATGAACATGCAGGTGAGCTGATCACCGATCGCCTTCTTCAGCAGAAAGGCGAGGGTGGATGAATCCACACCACCTGAGAGGGCCAGCAGGACGCGTTTATCGCCCACCTGCTCCCGAACCAGNGCAACGGCTTCATCGATGAATGCCGCGGTGGTCCAATCCGGATCACAACCGCAAACGTGATAAACGAAATTGCGGATGAGGGCCATGCCGCAGGTGGAATGCACCACCTCGGGGTGGAACTGCACGCCGTAGAGCTTGCGTTGCAGGTGCGCCACCGCCGCTTCCGGGGTGTTGGCGGTGTGGGCCAAGCGCACAAACCCCTCGGGGAGGGCCTTCACCGAGTCGCCATGGCTCATCCACATGGTCGAACCGTTGTCGACATTGGTGAGCAGATCCGTGGGGTCATCCACTTCCAGGGGCGCCTTGCCGTATTCGGCCTTTCCCGTGGCGGCTTCCACAACGCCACCAAGCTGCTGCACCATCAACTGCATCCCGTAGCAAACCCCCAGCACGGGTATGCCCAGATCCCAGATGCCGGGATCGCAGAGCGGCGCATGTTCGGCATACACGGAACTGGGGCCACCGCTGAGGATGATTCCCTTCGGAGCCATGCGTCGCAGCTCCTCCGCCGAAGTGCTGTAACCGAGCACCACCGAAAACACCTCGGTCTCGCGCACGCGTCGGGCAATCAGTTCCGAATACTGGGAGCCGAAATCAAGAATGACGATGGCCGGCTGACGCTGAGTGTCGGACGAGGGCTGGGACATCGATCCTGGGAGGTACCGCTCGCAGACGAGCGTCAATCCCTCAATGTAAAGAAGCGCTTCTCCGCCTCCGGTCCCCACCAGCGCAGGGTGCGGCTCCGGTCGAACAGGGCAGCACCAATCCGCATCGACCAGGCGCCGTAGCGATCCACATAGGACTGGCTGCGCCGCTCCAC
>FUFK010014441.1_pt1 | contig 10085 bp, 19 predicted proteins | sample 1021851 | NCBI WGS metagenome assembly FUFK01 (sample SAMEA51879418, study PRJEB19060) | metagenome | reverse complement strand
TAATGGTAGCACGTCGGTCTCCAAAACCGAAAGTGAGGGTTCGAATCCTTCCACCTATGCCAACTTTACCAAAACCGGTTGACATCCTATCCTCCTGAGTATAATTTAAAGCATAACCAAACAATAGATTATATTTTTTTTAGGTATTTTACCAAAATAACTTGACATTCATACCATCTTATTGTATTATTAAATAAATTGTTAGGAAGGAATAATATGTTAAATTTTAAAGATCAAGAAAAAACCTTGCTTGTAGAACAAGGCAAACTTGAAGATGAAAAGTCACGTGATTTTATTCGCGGAGCACTTGGACTACAAAATAAAATTGTAGAATCATCTCGACACACAATTTTGTCAGGTCCTCCAGGCGTTGGTAAATCCTACGGCACTGTAGATGAAATAAACAAAGCAAAGGTAAAACACTTATTTGTTCCGCCTGGCATTTCAGATATTGATTTAGCAATGCGTTTGTCATATGCTGTATGGTCTTTAAAAGAAGATGAAGAATTGGTAGTTGTTCTCGACGATGCTGACGATGTTGTTTTTGGAGATTATAAAACCTTAAACAAGTGGAAAATAGCAATGGGAGATATTGATTATAGTTTAGGTATTATTCCGCATTTTAATCATCCAGTGTCTATGACAAATACTATGGTTAATTTAGAAAAAGCAGGTAAGACAGATCTATTAGCGGCTGTTTCTAAACACCAATCTCCAGATAGTATAGGACTATCTATTCCAATGGATAAGGTAAGATTTGTTGTTCTTTGTAACTTAGACTTAGAAGATCCAAAATCGTTCTCAAGTAGAAAAATTCGTAGTGCTGTAGAACCTGTTCTTGATAGATTTAATTACAAACGTATGGATCTTGATTGGGAAAAACAATGGGGATGGTTAGCTTATGTTTTAGCAACTACTCAGCCATTTGATGAAGCAAGTTTAGACAATGAAGAAAAAATTGATCTCCTAAAATTTATGTATAATAACTGGAAAGTCTTAAGAAGCACATCTTACCGTACCGTACGTAGATTGGCAGAAGCAGTAATTAACTTTCCAGACGACTACGAAGGTAAATGGAAAAATGAATTAAAAGGTCATTAATGTCAAATTTTAATAAAAAAATTGAAAATTTATTTGCGGACATAAATTTACCTAGTGATGAAGAAATAGCAAGGGAAACTCATGCTGAAAAAATTAGGCAAAGTAAACTGGCATTTTATAAAACCCCTGCTGGTAAAAAACATAAAGAAGTAGTAAAACAAAAAACTAATAGTCCGGTAAATCTGGCTAAAAGAGCAGAACAAATGCGAGAGGAACGAGGTGTTCCTGTTAAATTTATTTCTCCTGCAGGAGATGAGTTAGTATTTAGAAGTGGTGGAGAGGCCAATGAATACTTTGGTGAAAATGTAGCAATACATATTCCCTTGTCAGGTGCTAAAAGAATAGAACGAAGACATCTAAAAAATTGGATAGTAGTACGTCTAGATAATAGTGCTACTCCACAAGAGATTGCTAAACTTAAAACAGAAGTACAGATACGGTTGAACCCACCTAAAAAAGAACGTGATATTGAAGCATGGAAACAAAAGATGGAAGAATGGAGAAATAGCGAAGAAGGACAAAATGAGCTTAACCAAAGAAGGGCTGTTGCCAAAGCAATGGGAAAAAAGAATTCAAGACCTATAATGACTCCGGATGGTCCTTTTGATAGTTCCGCAGACGCGGCAAGGTTTTACGGAATCAGTACTGGATCTATGAGTCAAAGGCTTAGAGATCATCCAAAAAAATATTATAGGATATAAATTATGCCTAGGAGAGCCTCAACGGGAGAAGACATACTTGCAATGATACGAGCGGCACAGAATGGAAAGGATTATAACAAAGAACGACCCAATGAACCTTTCCATCACCCTCCTACCTCTGAAGACCTATTACGTTTTCAAAGAAACTTTGTTGAAGGTGCAAACGAAAAAACCGGCATGACAGATGATCAACTATTGGAATGGATCAAATCAGGAAAAAGGCCAAACGAGGAGTTTGCAAAGGACGTGCAACAGAGAGTAAATGACAAATTGGACTACACTGATAGCTTGAACACGAAAGATGAAATTGGTTCGGCATCAAAGTTACGTCGATTCTTGAAGTCACTAGATAAGTAGAAGTATGAAACAATATAAAAAAAATGTAGATAATTTTTTTAGATGGGTAAAAGGAACTGAGTTAGTAGAACTAACGGATATTGATGTTTCAGAAGATCCTGTAAGACCAGAATTAGATTTAGACTGGAGACTTTCTTCAGAACGTAAAATCTATGGGTTAAAATATGAGGATGACATTGAAGCTATTGTGTGTGTTGCTTATACAAACGAAGTGCCTAATACAGTAAGAGAAATGGACTATATGAGCCAAGTGGCTTGCCAAGACGGACAATGTGGTAAGATCGCAGTGGCTTACACAGTTTGGTCCCGTAAAAGAGGCGCCGGAAGAGAAATTATCAACAAAGTTAGGGAGTTTTTAGTTAGCGAAAGAATTGCAACGAAACGCCTTGTAACCCTATCTCCGTTAACTCCTATGGCTACTCATTTTCATATTAGTAATGGCGCCAAACAGATTAGCATTAACGATACTACACAGAACTTTGAATATACAATATAGTGTATGTGTTATTATTGTAGATACTACATATAGTTTTTTTACGTATCCTACCAATTTTTCTTGACAAACAGGTTAAATAGTAATATACTTAACATATTAATTGCATTGCGGAGATNATTATGCANATNACNACNAGAGGCGGCNCAAAAACACAGAAGAAATACGTNAAAAGCATGGCTGATTTTTGTGGNGAAAAACTNTTAGGTTCAAGATTATATCCNAAAATTGAACTTAGAATNGAGTTGGTNAAAAACTTAATGAAAAAAGAAAAGATCTATGGAGATGCTATTTGGGAAGACGANGAACGTTATCCTAAAGAGTTTACAATNAGAGCAGATGCTTCNCAACCNTTAAGACGTGTGTTNGAAACNATAGCACATGAAATGGTNCATGTAAAACAATATGCAAAGGATGAATTACACGAATATACTATGAAAAAAGGACATAGATATAAAGGTAAATTCTTTTCTGATAAGTTAGATTACTGGGATGAACCTTGGGAAATAGAAGCCCATGGTAGAGAGACTGGCTTGTTTGTTCGATGGGCAGAAAAACATAAATTGGGCAAAAGACAATGGACTCAAGATCCTGGTGAAGCACAATAATGGAAATACTATACACCCTTCTTTCTATAATTGGTATTTACGGATTTGTAATTTGGTTACTAATTATGTGGAATAACGAAAAAATCTCTTGACAAATTAGTAATTAGTTGTTATATTAATAACATGTTTATTACAAAAGAGGCACCAATGAAGGCAAAACCACGAACAATTAATACCCAAAAAGCCTTGGCAGTTGCATTTATGGCTGATAGATTGAACAAGGGTTACATCAAAGAAACAAGACGTTTTTCAGAAGACGTTCCTACAATATTTGCTAACAAGGAAATTGTAAAATTTTATTTCGAAGAAGAAGATAACTTTACACCTAGCGATTATGTAAAGGCAATTCCTACAGACGAAGATTTTGATAGTGTTGATATTGCATTGAATCATTTTAAAAGATACAGTATGGAAATACTTGGTGACAAGTTAAACGATTTTCAAAAAGATATTTTTTCCTGCGTAGGAGGTGAAGTTGTAAACAAAGGTAAATTAGGAATTATATCTTATGTTCCTGAATTAGTAAGACGTGAAGTAGAAGAAGCAAAACTCAAAAAACTATTAAGAACAGAATATAGAAACAGTGAACACGTTGGTGAAATTTTAAAGCCTGTAGTTGGTAATATGAAAATACTATCAAGAACATATAGTTCTAATTGGGACTCTTATAATTATCTTGCAGACATGACAGGTAACATTGTAAGTTTTATGAAAAAAGATAAATTTGAAGTAGGCACCAGATTAAATTTCAAGGCGAAGGTGAAAGGACATCAAAAAAATAAACTGTTTGATGGAATCAGCGAAACAAGGCTAAACTATATAAGGAAGACTAAATGAAACCAAGATATGAAGATAAGTGTAAAGTAACCTGCACTGATAACGATAAAACGGTTACCGCAGACGTCATGAGCTATAATCCAAAAAACATGCTCATGATTATACTAGGCGAAAGTAAAATAGGAATGAAATGGAATGGAAGAAGTGTGTACGTAGGTAATGCACTTGGTATGGAATTTACTTCTAAAGGTCCTGAAGAAATCGTCACACTGAAAGGAAGAGGATATGCCTAATCTAGTACCAGTAATTATTGAAAAGGAATCAAGAGGTGAAAGAAGTTACGATATTTACAGTAGACTTCTAAAGGATAGAATCATCATGCTTGATACCGATGTTAGTAGCACAAGTGCAAGTTTGATTGTTGCACAGATGTTGTTTTTAGAATCAACATCACCAGGCAAGCCAATTAACTTTTATATTAACTCTCCAGGAGGAAGTGTAACTGCTGGAATGAGCATTTATGACACGATGCAATTTATTAAATCTCCAGTTCACACTACAGTGATGGGTATTGCGGCAAGTATGGGTAGTTTTTTAGCTATGGCTGGAGAAAAGGGTAAAAGAGCCATTCTTCCACATGCAAGGCATATGATACATCAACCAAGTGGTGGTGCATCTGGGCAGGCAAGTGATGTTGAAATTAGATACAAAGAATTACAATATTGGAAAGAAACACTCACAGATCTCTATGTCAAACACATAGGTCTTGATAGAAAAAAAGTTGAAAAAGACATGGACAGAGATTTTTTTATGAGTGCAAAAGAGTCTATTGAATATGGACTTGCTGACTTTATAGCTGAGAAGAAATAAAATGCCTTCAAAAAAAAGGGTTCAAAGAAATAAAGAACAGTGGCTTGTAGAGTTTATACGTAAACACGGCCACGTTTACGGAGCAGAGCTTGGTGTACAAAAAGGCATCAATCTCAAATATCTTATAAATGCTATTCCGCATTTGCATATGATAGGTGTTGATATCTGGGCAGACAAATCAGTTAGATGGGACGGAACTAAAAGCGAAGATCTTGTTCATCAAGCAGAAAATGTAAACTCAGAATTTTACAAAGATCTAGTAAATTTTGCAAACGATAATCATCCACGGGTAGTGTTATATAGGCACTTTACAAACTATGCACATAAGTTTGTTGAAGACAATTCATTAGACTTTATATTCATTGATGCTGGACACGAGTATGAAGATGTGCTAGAGGATATACATTATTGGTATCCTAAAGTAAAACCAGGTGGACATATCATGGGACATGATATTAATCAACCACAAGTCAGAAAAGCAGTAAACGAAAAATTAGGAGAAGGTACTTGGCTTTTAGCGAAGAAACAAAAGATATGGTACAAACAAAAATGAATAAGATTAATAGACAATTACACTGGACAACTGTAATCAGTGAAAAGTTTATGCTAGGCATAATAGGTTGTTTGACTATTGTTGCCGCAGGATTTGAAGTATATGAAATGTTTTTAGCAAGGAAGATCGAACTTGCTGATTTGTTTCTACTTTTTATCTACACTGAGATTATAGGAATGGTTGGGTCCTTTTATGCAAGTAGTAGGATCCCTGTAACTTTACCTATTATCATTGCCATTACTGCACTATGTAGATTGATTATTCTACACAGTAAAGATAATGAACCTTGGGTGCTTATTGCAGAGGCTGGTGCTATATTAGTATTAGCAGGTGCGGCCTATTTAATGAGCATGAAAGAGAAATTAAGTTTAGAAAAACAGAAAATGAGAGAAGAAAATGAATCTAGTTAAAGAAACTGTAGCACAAATGAAAGGCATTCCTGAGGAGAAGGATTTAGTAGAAGCCTTAAAAAAAGCAATATTTGAGATTACGTTTAATAAGTTGGACGGTGAAGAAAGAATTATGACATGTACGAAAATTACTGATATGATTCCAGAAGAAAGCAGACCTAAGACGGACAAAAAGGCTAAAGAAGGTACTGTTACTGTATGGGATATAAATGCTAAAGGTTGGCGTAGTTTTCGATATGATCGTGTTACAAAAGCAGTACCATGCATATTCTAAAAAGACTTCTCGTAGTTCAGCTGGATAGAACATTGGTTTGCGGAACCAAAGGTCGGAGGTTCGAGTCCTCCCGAGAAGGCCAATAATGGTTGAGTATAGCAAAATCAGACCAGCTCGAAAAGATTTTAGTGGCAATCTCATTAGGATCTCTATAATAGAAAAAGAAATTGAGTATGCTAAAAGTCAACTACAACCTCACGATACAGGACACATACATACTGCAATCAGTTGGATGGAACATAGGATAGAAGAACTAAAAGGCAAAACAGATGGGTCCTGAAGGAAGTAATTTAAAGTTTTCAGAAAATCAAAATGACTTTTGGGTGCTTGATAAAAAGCATTATGCCAAGACTGGCTATTTTGTGGACATAGGTGCAGGTGATGGTGTAACCGGTAGTAACACTTATACATTAGAAAAATTTTATAATTGGCAAGGTTTATGTGTTGATCCTAATCCTTCTTTTTTAAAAAGTCTATGTGGATCAAGAGACGTTTTAATAAGCGACTTGGCTGTATGGAATGTATCAGGAGATGTATTAGATTTCAGTTACCTAAGCCAAGGTCGAAAAGAATTCTTCGGATGGAACTTTAGAGCAGGTGTTACAGATAAAATAAATAAAACGTCGGTAAATTTTGATAAGCATAAAGTTTTTTCTATCACACTTAACGATCTTTTAAATTTATATTCAGCACCTAATAAGATTGATTATATAAGCATTGACGCAGAAGGAAGTGAAACAAATATATTAGAAGCCTTTGATTTTACAAAATACGACGTAGATTTATTTACAATAGAATACAATGATGCCGTGAATAGAAGTATTGTTCACAACATTATGACGAACAACGGATATGATGCCGTTGACATCGATGACTCAGGCGAGGATCGATTTATTAAAAATAGGAGAGAGTAAATGGTATTAGGAGTAATGACAGTTTTAGCATTATGGTCTTGGGATAACGCCGACTATCTTGCAACAATGAACAAACAAATTGCAGAAGGTTACAACTGGATGCAGATTGATTGTAGAGCCCCTGACGAGAGTGTTCCACATATTGCAATCGAATCACCGAATGGCAAAAAGTGGGTTTGTAATAAGCTCGTCAAATAGAAACATGCCGCTTTAGCTCAGTTGGTAGAGCAACTGATTTGTAATCAGTAGGTCCGCGGTTCGAGTCCGTGAAGCGGCACCAAAATTTTAGAGGAAGAAATGACTTGGTTAATCGTTGTATTATCACTTTCCGGAAGTCCGGATATTAAAATGGAATTTAGTTTTAGCAGTAGCAGATATTGTAATTTTGCACTAGAAAAAATTGTAGCAGAAACACCTGTTGCAACTGTTAAAGGTAGGGAAGTTAAGACAACTGTTAGAAAAGCAGTTTGTGAATTTAGAAACGCCTAATGGTCGTAAATATTGGGTCCATCATTAACATAGACAGGTTTACAGTAAGCAGTAACCCTGTCTTTTGGATCAACTAGAGTAGAATAAGAGTAGTTACCATATTGTCTTGGTATTCTCTTAGCATAGTATTGACATACGTCTATGCTTCTAAAGATCATTGAATTAGGCTGTTGTTGCCGGAATTCACCCGTGCCTAACACAACCACAAGCATGAATGCATGGATCATATTAGTCCCCTAAATGAATCCTCTAGTCGTTGCAAATAACCATGCAAAGCCTAGAATAGCACCACCTACAATCAATACCAAAACCGCTATCAGAATACCTTCTACAAGTTTTCTGCGTCTTTCTTCTTGATCGTAGATCATCTTTTGTCNTTTNTTTCTNATGTCTGCTTCNGTTCTTAANAGTTCTTCCCANGCAGATGGNCCNCTTGAAAAAGANATTATCTGTTTGAGTTGTTCTCGCATGTCTTCTGCTTTTTTCTTNGCCATGAAGATTTGCAANGCTTCTTCTTCNACNGAACCNGNATTAAANAATTTTTTAAATATCGGAGGNTTTTTATTTAATTCCTCAGCTTTCTTTATATCTGAAACAGAATTCATCCATCGACCTAAATCGCCGGCCATAGATTCAATTTCTCTACCTGCCGCAAATCCTGCCTTGATCGTATTGAAAGCCGCGGTTGCCCCCGCTATGGCTGTTACTGGATCTATCAAATACTTAACCCTCTTATTGTGGACAGACTGTCCTACACTTCTATTTATCTAAAATGCTTTTTGGTAAACTTTTAGTATTATCAAGTTGACGGCAACCAATAATGATGTTACTATATGTAGACAATGACAGTTGGACACGGAATTGGACTTTTATTAATTGGATTAGTATTATCTTTTTTGGTACTATGGGGATTGTATAAAGGTCAAGAAATTTTTGATAAAGAAAGAGAAGAAGATGAAAACAAACGTTATTAAGAAGGCCATGACATTAGGTTTGATTACCTTCATGTGTTCACCGGCAAATGCTTTTTGGGATAGTAAAAATTCTAATGATATTTCAAATGTAAACTGGACAGGTAAACTTCTTAAGCACGAAAAACATCAATGGCAAATAGAAAATGATATAGTTAGAGACGGCAACAAGTCTTGGAAGTTCACATTGCAAAATGGTTGGTGTTCGCGTGATCACAGTTGGAGCGATTGTGATAATGACAGACAACGTTCTGAGATAATGCAAAAAAATTATGCAAGGATAACATCTAAACCATTTTGGTATTCTGTTTCTATATTTGTTCCAAACAGTTACAAGACACTTGGAAATGGTCCAAGTAGTAGTTGGGTGCAACTGCATCAAACAAATGCTAATTCGTATGCTATGTTGAGAGAAAAAGGACCCAGAGAAGGAATAAATTTTGACATTATGCCTAATGGAGATACTGTACATAGAATTTACTTAGGCTCTTTAAATCAATTTAAGGGTAAGTGGACAGATATAAAAATACATGCAAAGTATTCTAAAAATAATGACGGATTTTTTGTGGTTTATATAAACAACAAAAAGATAGGACAGTATAATGGTAGAACACTTTCATCACTGAAAAATGGAGATGGAACTGTTCGTATGGATTTGGGTATCTATCAATCATATATTTCCAAAAGAAACAATAACACTAATTTTCCAACACAAACATTGTATTTTGATGCCGTTAAAGTTAGCCATAATTACAATGATGTAGGTCCTAATCAAAATTAGAGGTTGACAGATACTAGGACTGGTGTTATTATAAGTATAATAAATAGGCACAACAGAGGGACATAATATGAGAACACAACCACAAGAAATCATAAAAAATTTAGAAGCTGATAACAGTAGATTAGCAAAAGAACAAGTCTTACAAACTGCTATGGAAGAAGGTTTGGATGAATTTTTTGCAGGTGTTAAAATGGCTTTGGACCCATTATATACATTTGGTGTAAAGCAGGTTCCAGAATCCAAAGTAGATGGACAAGGACTGAAGTGGGAAGTATTTTTAGATGTTGCTGAAAAGTTGAAAAATAGAGAACTGACCGGACATGATGCCAGAGATGCAATTTTGCTAACAAGAGATATTGCAACAATGGATCAATGGAATATGTTTTACAGAAGAATTCTAATAAAAGACTTACGTTGTGGAGTAAGTGAAAAGACTGTAAACAAAGTAGCAAAAAAGTTTCCGCAATATACAATTCCAATTTTTACATGTCCCCTTGCACATGATTCTGCTAATCATGAAAAGAAAATGATTGGTAAAAAACAAGTTGAAGTAAAACTTGATGGTGTTAGAGTGATTACTATTATACAAGGTGACACAAGCCATTCTAATTTTAGTAGGGTAGAAATGTTTAGTAGAAACGGAAAACAGTTTCACAATTTTGGACATATCATTTCGGAGATAGAAGAAGTTATAAAAGACAATCCTCCCCCATATGATTTAGTTTTAGATGGTAATACGCTTTGGATTGGATCTGTTAATGGCTTGATTAAATTTAAATGGAAAAG
>FUFK010072217.1_pt1 | contig 10086 bp, 12 predicted proteins | sample 1021851 | NCBI WGS metagenome assembly FUFK01 (sample SAMEA51879418, study PRJEB19060) | metagenome | reverse complement strand
AGATTCGAACTCAGGACCAGCCGGTTAAAAGCCGGATGCTCTACCGCTGAGCTAGCGACCCATTTTGTAAAATTGAGTACATATGAAATTATCCCTTCTAAAGGCAAAAAAAACAACTTATTATTCTAACTTGAACAATTGAAATACAATTCTTAACTTATACATATAAAAATTATCATTTCTCTCTATATTTACGGCTAATAGGTAATATAGTTTAAAGACTGATTTTTAAAATGTTAAGAACAATTGTAGTTTTCGCTCCAATTATTGCTGCTCTAGCCTGGGTTATTTTTAATATACAAAAACCTGCTAGGGAACAATTTAATAGAGATTTTTTGGGAAAGGATTAATCTGACTTGATAAATAAGTATGTAATAGTTATTGGTGCAGGATTAGCTGGCTGTGAAGCTGCCTGGCAAATTGCAAATGCCGGAGTATCAGTAAAGCTTATCGAAATGAGATCTGTTAAGCCTACTCCAGCACATCATACTGATCAATTTGGCGAACTAGTCTGCAGTAATAGCTTCGGGGCCATAAGTCCTGATAGGGCTGCAGGACTATTACAAGCAGAATTAAGAACATTTAATTCATTAGTAATGAAAACGGCAGATATGTACTCTGTTCCAGCAGGCGGGGCTCTAGCTGTAGATAGGTCAAAATTTAGCAGTTCTCTTACTGAGATTTTGTCGAATCATCCTCTTATTGAGATAAAAAAGATCGAACAATTAGATCTTCCAGATGAAGATACTATTACAGTTCTTGCCACTGGTCCACTAACTTCAGATGCACTAGCCAGGAAAATTAGAAGTTTTACAGGTATTGAATATTGTCATTTTTTTGATGCTGCTAGCCCAATTATTGATGGTGACACTATCGACTACGACATTGTTTTTAAGGCGAGTAGATACGATAAAGGAGATCCTGCTTACCTAAATTGTCCAATGCATCAGGATGAATATATAAATTTTAGAAATGAGCTAATCGAAGGAGAGCAAGCCACTTTAAAAGATTTTGAAAAAGAATCCGCAAATTTTTTTGAAGCTTGTTTGCCTATCGAAGAAATGGCTAGAAGAGGAGTTGACACAATGAGATACGGACCTTTAAAAGCAATTGGTTTGTGGAATCCTAAATGGGGTAATTTATTTGATAAGGATAATAGATTGAAAAAAAGACCCTATGCGATTGTTCAGTTAAGGAAAGAGGATATTGAGGGTAGGTTACTTAATATAGTGGGTTTTCAAACAAATCTCAAATGGTCAGAGCAAAAAAGAATATTTCGAATGATTCCAGGTTTAGAAAAAGCTGAGTTTGTCCGTTATGGAGTGATGCATAGAAATACATTTTTAGAGTCACCCAAATTACTCCTTCCTACTCTCCAATTTTTGAAAAGAGATACTCTTCTTGCTGCTGGCCAAATAACAGGTACAGAGGGTTACGCAGCAGCAGCTGCTGGGGGATTGTTGGCAGGAATAAATGCTGCCTTGTTAGCAAAAAAAAAGAGGCCTGTAACCTTCCCAAATCAATCAATGATTGGCTCTCTAATAAATTTCATCAGTAATAAAAATGAACTAATGTCAAGAAAAAAAAATAATAGTTTTCAACCAATGCCGGCATCATTTGGCTTGGTACCAGAATTGAATAATAGATTAAGGGATAAAAAATTAAGATATAAAGCATATCAAGAGAGATCTCTTGAAACATTACGAGAATTTAAAAAAAATATAGAGTCTTTTTCAAAAAAAGATCACTTATTTGTTGATATTAATTAAAATGAGTTATTTGAAATTAAAAAATGAAATCAAATAGCGTAAATTTCGATGCAATTGTTATAGGCTCAGGTATAGGAGGATTAGTAACGGCATCACAATTAGCTTCTAAAGGTGCACAAGTTTTGGTTTTGGAGAAATATATTATTCCTGGAGGCAGTGGAGGTTCATTTAAGAGAAAAGGGTATACCTTCGATGTGGGTGCATCAATGATCTTTGGATTTGGAAAGAAAGGTTTTACTAATTTATTAACTCGCGCCTTAAATGATGTGAACGAAACGTGTGAAACTATTCCTGATCCTGTTCAACTTGAATATCATTTGCCAAATAATTTTAGTATTTCTGTGGATAAAAGTTATGAAGATTTTATTAGTAAACTATCGGCTATTTTCCCAAACGAAAAGCAGGGAATTAAGAAATTTTATGGAACTTGTAAGAAAGTATTCAATTGTTTAGATTCTATGCCTCTTCTATCAATAGAGGATCCAAGTTATCTTTTAAAGGTTTTCTTTAAAGCCCCATTTTCTTGTTTAGGATTAGCAAGATGGTTGCCAATAAATGCCGGAGATGTTGCAAGAAAGTTTATTCGAGATCCTGAACTTTTAAAATTTATTGATATTGAATGTTTTTGTTGGTCTGTTATGCCGGCTTTGAAAACTCCTATGATTAATGCAGGTATGGTTTTTACTGATAGGCATGCTGGGGGTATAAATTATCCAAGAGGGGGTGTTGGGAAGATTGCAGAGAAGTTAGTTTCTGGAATGGAGAGGTTAGGTAGTCAAATTCGTTATAAAGCAAATGTATCAGAGATACTCCTTAAAGATGGAAAAGCAGTTGGAGTAAAGTTATCAAATGGAGAAGAAATCTTTTCTAAGATTGTGGTTTCTAATTCCACAAGATGGGATACATTTGGTCTTAACGATAAAAAGAAAGGATTAGTAGATAGAAATAGTGTTCCAAAGAACGAATACAAGTGGTCAGAATCCTATAAGCCATCTCCATCTTTCGTATCTATTCACCTTGGAGTTGAAAAAAATCTAATAAATAAGAACTTTAATTGTCATCACATTATTGTTGAGAAATGGTGCGAATTAGAAAACGAAAAGGGCGTAATATTTATTTCTATACCAACTTTATTAGATTCATCTTTGGCTCCTGTCGACAAACATATTATCCATGCTTTTACCCCATCATCTATAAGTGAATGGGAGAATCTCAACAGAAAAGATTACCTCAAAAAGAAAGAAGATTACTATACATTTTTAATTGAAAAAATATCTAAAATTATTCCTAATTTAGAAAATAATATTCATCATAAAGAAATTGGCACTCCAAAAACCCATAAAAAATTTTTAGGGAGATTCGAGGGGAGCTACGGTCCAATTCCTAAGAAAAAGTTGCTTGGCCTACTTCCAATGCCATTTAATACTACAAAAATCAAGAATCTATATTGTGTAGGAGATTCTTGTTTCCCTGGTCAGGGACTTAATGCAGTTGCTTTTAGTGGTTATGCATGTGCGCATAAAATAGGGTCTAAATTAAATATAAATAGTTTTAAATTACCAGATTGAAGCATTCTTGATTTGATTATGAAAAAGTTTAAAACCCTTTTTTATGTAAAAAGTTCTCTAGTAAGTTTATATCTGGCATTAACGATACCAATCCCATTTATAGTTTTACAAGAATTAAAAATACTTTCAACAGTCACATTTATACTTGGGCTTTTTTTTATTATCGATGTAACAAATGATTTCGTAGAAACTTGTGATGATACAGTTTCATATCAAACAAGTTTAATTTCAAAGTTCTTTGGCAAAAAATGTTGGAAAATCTTTTGGAAAGATATAAAGTCTATTAAAGCTGTTGCAACTAGTCAGGGGAGCAATGTTTATTACTTTATTACTGATAAAGAAAATAATTATTTGGTTCCTCAGAGATTAGAAAACTTTGAAGCCTTTACATTCATAATTTCGGAAAAAACAGGACTAAATTCAAGTAAATTATCAAATATAGCCCCCCTTTGGACTTATAAGTTACTTACTTTTATATCTTTAGTTATGATTATTGGCGAAGTAGTTGCCCTAATGATTTAAATATTGTCAATACTGAATCTATATCCTTGCTGTCTCACAGTAGTTATACCTCCTCCTTCTCCTAATCCTGCCTGCTCAAGTTTTCTCCTCAAAGTTAAAACTTGAGTATCTACGGATCTAGGACCTCCGCTGAATGGTGGCCAAGCCATCCTCAAAAGCTCTTGACGACTCCGAACCATCCCAGGAGGCATTAGTAAAGCGCATAGTAGTGCAAACTCTCTGGGGCTTAATTCAACAGGTTTTTCACTAAGGGTAACTTGTCTTAAAAGAAGGTGAACTTCAAGAGGACCAACTTCAACTTTTTCTTGAAGTCCTATTCTTCCTCTTTTTAGAAGTGTTCTACATCTCGCGGCTAATTCTTCTAAACCAAAAGGTTTTCTGAGTACATCATCTGCCCCTTCATCTAACAAATTGACTAGTGCTTCAACACCAGATCTTGCAGTCAGAACTATAACCGAACATCCTAATTGTTGAGCTAATCTCATTGCCGTATTCTGGTCAAGTATTTCAGCACTTACAAGTAAGTCAGGAGATTGTTCTCTGCATAAATCCACAGCCTCAACAGCTGAGCCAACGGCCGCTGCTAAATGGCCATCTTGTCGCAGTCTCTGTACTAATACAGTCCTTAGTGTGGGGTGAGGTTCAACAACAAGCACTCTCGAGGGGTTTTGAGAGGTTGATGGCAGTTGAGAAGAGCCAGGAGTTGAAGCTAAGATTTGCTCAGTTGATTGCATTCTTAATTACTGTTTGGCCAGGCGTTTTTTTATCATCCTTAATAAGGTATAACAAATGCTAAATAAAAATCAGAATCTATAAAATAATGACATCATTTGAAAATCCTAATGCGATTCGTCATTTTCAAACAATTTGCGATAGTTGCCAAGACTTGGTAACTCGTTTTCATACCCCTTCAGACCTAAAGTTATATAGTGACGGTTATCTCCAAGCCTTAAGGAATACCAATAGTTTAGAGCAAAAAGATCAAGTAAAATTGGAAAGATTGGTAGAGAGATGGATATTGGATCCTTCAAGTTTTATAGATCCAAATGGCGAAGGGAATAAGGGTTTTTTTTGATAAAAAAATAATTTAAAATATTAATTTTTATTAACTAATATCAGTATATATACTTAATTAATATTTCTATGAAGCTAACTCAATTTCGATTTTTTCTTTTAGAGCTCCTGAATTGTACAATTCAATTAAAATATCTGAGCCACCCAAAAATTCTCCTTTTAAATAAACTTGGGGTATTGTTGGCCAATCAGAAAATTCTTTAATGCCCTGCCTTATTTCATAATCACTTAAAACGTCAAAGGTATTGAACTCTATACCTAGAGAATTTAGAATTTGGACAACATTATTTGAAAAACCACATTGAGGCATTAGTTTGGTTCCTTTCATAAAGACCATAACAGGGTTGGAATCAATTAGTTTTTGAATTTTTTCTTGAGTTGAATTGTCCATAAATTAATTTGGGGATTCTGTTTTTAATGCAAGTGCATGGATAGCTTCTGAAGCTAATTCTTCTTTAAGGGCAGAATAAACTAGTTGATGCTGTTTAACTAATGATAGACCCTTAAATTCAGATGAAATTACGGTAACTTGTAAATGATCATTTCCCTTAAGGTTATCAACTTTTACTTCACAATTTGGAAGTTTTTTTGTTATTAGATTAATAACATCTAATTTCGTGATCATAACAAATCTCTAGGAACCTCTATAGGGAGTATCTACGAAGCCAAGTTGTATTAAGCTTGCATAAGCTTTTTTGCCTTCAGGACTTGAAGGAGACATTAACCTAATTACTTCCACTAAAAGAGGTACAGCTACTTCAGGTTGTTCTTTTCTCATATAAAGTGAAGCTAATCTGGAATTAGACTCAGCCCAAATTTTGATCGACTTTCTCCCTTTTTTATCCATTTCAACAGGTATTCTTGCATCTAATCCCCTAAATGAAACATTCAAATCTCTGTAAAATCCTGAAAGTTGTTTAGCTAAATTCCTTGCTGTGTCGTACTTTTCCTTAGCTTCATCAAATTTACCGTTTTGCACCAAATTATCACCTTCTTTAATGAAAGCCTCCACATTAGCAATTGAAAGTTTTTTGTTTGTACTTGAGAGGACCTTATAATCTTCAGGATCTTTTAGTTCAGCATAAGCTAAATTTGATTGAGGAAAAACTCCAAATAAGATCAAGAGAAAAGGAATTAATTTAAACGATTTCATACTTTGGATCATTACATTTAATATTAACTGATTATGGAATCATCTACCTACTTTTTTTAAGGCCTTCTTTTCAGAATTGATCATGCGATCTTTTAAAATTTTGTTGAACTTTATTATTGAGATATTTAAATGATCATTTAAAAACAAGGGCTCTCCAAAAGATAGACACACTTTGCCTCTAAATCTTGGAGTTACCTCACTATAGGCAATTCCTATAGGTAAAATGATTACAGATTGATTTTTTTTTCTCGCAAGACGAGCTAATCTATATAGTCCTTCTTTTAACGGGATAGGTTCTCCATACTTGTTAATTTTGCCTTCTGGGAAAACAACTAGTTGCTTTTTATTAACAATTAAATTAACAGCATATCTTAGTGCAGAAAGAGAAGGTGATAATTGATTAATAGAAAAACAACCAAGTCTTTTTAAAAACCATCCCTGGAGACCTTTCATTTCTGATTTTGTAACCATAAATCTACAATCTTTTTTAGTTATTCTTCTTCCCATTGCCATGGTAAGAACTAAACCATCCCATCTAGATCTATGGGTTGGCGCTAAAATTACGGAACAGTTTTTTGGAATTGATATATTGTTTCTTAAAATTTCTTTTTTACTAAAAAATATCCTCATGACAATATCTTGCGTCACGAACATCGCAATGAACCCCAAAATAGGATTTATTCCGTACCAAATATTTTCAGATCTTTTATTCAAATTAGGTTAACTATATATTAATAATTTATATGCTTGTTAATTTTTATTAGCTAGTATTGGGCGGTTACAAGATTGTCTAGAAACAAAGATTTTTAAATATGGCCACCTTAGGAGTAAACATAGATCACATAGCCAATGTGAGGGAGGCTAGGAAAACAATTGAACCAGACCCTGTTCAATACGCATTCTTGGCTGAGTTAGGAGGAGCAGATTCGATAACAGTGCATTTGAGAGAAGATAGAAGGCATATACAAGATAGAGATGTATTTCTATTAAAAAAAATCTTAAAGACAAAACTTAATTTAGAAATGGCGGCTACTCAAGAAATGCTAGATATTGCAAAGCAACTTCTCCCAGATTACGTAACACTTGTGCCAGAAAAAAGACAGGAAGTAACAACTGAAGGAGGTTTGAATTTAAAAAATAAAAAGGAATATCTTATGAAGTTTGTTCGGGATTTAAAAGATTCTAATATTGAAGTTAGTGCGTTTATTGATCCTCTAAGTGATCAGATCAAGTATTCTAGAGAAATAGGGTTTAATTTCATTGAATTACATACTGGTAAATATGCCGAACTTTCTGGTTGTGATCAATATAAAGAGCTTCAAAAGATTATAGAGTCCACATATGAAGCAAATGATCTAGGATTGGTTGTTAATGCTGGTCATGGACTTAACTACAATAATGTTAAAAAAATTGCATCAATTAACAATATGAATGAGTTAAACATTGGTCATAGTATCGTTGCAAGGGCTTTAGCGGTAGGATTAGAAAAATCTGTTCGTGAAATGAAGTCCCTTATTTCATTAAATTAAATTTTAAAATGACAACATATTTTTTTGTAGCAGCAAGTGAAAAGTTTTTAACAGTCGAAGAGCCACTTGAAGAGATATTGAAAGAGAGGGTGAGGAACTATAAAGAAAATAATAAAGAATTAGATTTTTGGCTCTTAAAGAATCCATCTTTTTTACAAACCAAGCAATTTGTTGATCTAGCAGCAAAGATCCCATCACCTCCAGCAGCTGTTTTATCTACGGATAAAAAATTTATAACTTTCTTGAAGCTTCGTTTAGAGTTTGTAGCTGTTGGGGAATTCGAATGTCCTAATGCAGAAATAAAAGATCCATTTAAAGTTGAGTAAAATAACAAACTAATAAATTGCTGAATATTTATAAGTCAAACAAAGTTGAAGTAATTAGTGCTCTTCTAGCAGAACAATTAAAAATATGTCCTCCTTTAATTACTGAGCAATTAGAAATAGCAGTTCCTAATTATTTTTTTGGTCAGTGGTTAAGAGAACAAATAACTATAAAAAACAAAATAAGTGCTCTTTATGAATTAAAGACAATATCAAGTTATACCGAGTCATTATTGACAAATTTTTTTCCTGAAATTGATATGGGTTTATGGAATTTTGAGTCAATTAAATGGGGAATTATTGATTCACTAGAAGAATTAAATAGCTTTAAAGAATCATTGCCACTTAGCAAATGGATTAATAAATATTTGAATAATAAAAAAACAATTGATGGAGATATATATAATCTGATAAAAAAGATCACGAATAATTTTATTGATTATCTTATTTTTAGACCTGAAATGATTGCTGAATGGAATAGATTTGAAGTAAATTCGTTAAATCTTTTTCAGAATTTAAATTCAGATCAATATTGGCAACCTATTTTATTTAAATTATTAGAAAAAAAAATATCTGAAAAACCTTCATGTTTGTACATGATTGATGTTATAAAGAATTTAAGAAAATTTAAAGTATTTCAAGATAAAATACCAAATCAAATTTATATTATTTCGGATAATAATTTATCTAAACTACATATCAATTTTTATTCAGAACTTTCTAAATATAGTGAGGTAAATTTATATTTATTATCAGCAGGAGATGATTTATGGAAGAGAATAAATTGTCTTGAAGGAGAGTTGGAGTTTAATAATACACAAAGTATAAAGAATTTTCAAAATAGAAACATTGAAAAAATATTTGGTAAATTCGGAGCTAATTTCCAAAAACTAATTGAGGAAAATATTTATAAGGAAGATATAAATTTAAAGAATAATTCAATATATATTGATCCAACAAATATTTCTTCTAAGAAGAAAGATATTTCTCTGCTTCATCAAATGCAAAAAAGATTAATTGATAATAATAACAAAGATTTTATTGTAAATGAAAAGGATGATTCAATTATGTTTATTGAGCATTTAAACCAATTTAGTCAATTAGAGTACATTAGAAATGAAATATTAGAAATACTGCATTCATATGATTGTATTAAATATAGTGATATTGCTATTTTATCTCCTCAAACTAATCAAATTAAGCCTTATTTAAGGTATATCTTTAATAACGAATTAATTAATGGTGAAAAGATACCTTATTTTTTTATTGATGATGATAATGATGCTTTTTCAGATATATATAAATTTTTAATTGATATTACTGAAATAGTAAATGAGAAAATTACACTTGAAAAAATAGATTATCTTCTTTCAAAAAAAGTAACCCAGACCATTTTTGATTTTAATTTAACTGAGAAGGATGAAATTATCTTATTACTTAATCAAGTGGGTTTTCATTGGGGATTAGATGCTAATGAAAGGTTAGGTGAAGAAAAAAATACATTAGAGTGGTGTATAAATAGAATTACATTAGGCTTGATTTATTATAAAGAAGATAATTTAAGTACTTTTAATTTAAAACCATTTAGCCCAAAAAATATAAATTTGGATTTAAATAAATGGGTTAAAATATTACTTCAGTTGAAAAAATACATTAATTTGCTTAGAGGATCTTTTTCTTACTTTAGTTGGGTTAAAAAGATAAAGTTTATATTAAAGAATATTGCTGATTACAATGTAAATTTTAATTTAGAAATAAGTGAAATAAATAGAATTCTTGATAATTCCGCAATACCTTTAATAACTGATGATCTTATTTTGCTTAATGTTTTTAGGGAGATATTAATTTCTTGCATAAATAAAGCTAAATATCGAAGTAAATCTCGAATCAACAGGATCCTAGTAAGTGACATAGAGAATGCAAGGCATTTGCCGCATAAGGTTATCTTTCTAATTGACGTGAACAGTGATAATTATCCAAAATTATCAAAAAATGAAAATATTAATTTATTAAATAGTAAATATTATCTAGGGGATCCATCAGTTTTTGAAAGAGAGAAATATTTTTTTCTAGAATTGTTAATTGCTTGTAGAGATAAATTAATAGTTTCTTGGGTTAAGAATGACAAAGAGAATAAAAAATTAGATG
>FUFK010042689.1_pt1 | contig 10088 bp, 9 predicted proteins | sample 1021851 | NCBI WGS metagenome assembly FUFK01 (sample SAMEA51879418, study PRJEB19060) | metagenome | reverse complement strand
AAATTGGCCAAGCAGCTGAATTCGATTTCTCTGGTTCGCAAGCTGTTCGTGCGCTTCGTGAGGATGGCTACGAAGTGATTCTCGTCAATTCCAATCCTGCTACCATTCAGAACGACCCAGAAATGGCAGATCGAGTGTACATCGAACCACTTCTACCTGATACTGTTCGAAAGATTCTTGAAATCGAGAAACCAGATGCACTTCTTGCAGGAATGGGTGGCCAGACAGCACTCAACATTGCAAGCGAGCTATCGCACGATGGAACACTTGAGCGATTGGGTGTTGAATTGATNGGNTCNGANCTTGATGCCATTGACAAAGCAGAAGATCGAGAATTGTTTAACCAAGTTTGTGAATCGATTGACCTACCAATCTCGCAAGCCATTGCGTGCAATTCCATGGAAGAAGTCATAAAAGCGGCTGAGGAGATTGGCTCATGGCCGATTTTGATTCGGCCTGCCTTCACGCTCGGTGGCCTCGGTGGAGGAACAGCCTTTGACATGGGCCAACTCGTTGAAATCGCAACGCTTGGATTACGAAATTCACGCATCAATCAAGTCCTCATCGAAGAATCCATTCTAGGATGGCAGGAACTCGAATACGAAGTGATGCGAGACACTGCAGACAATGCGACCATCGTTTGTACTATGGAAAACATCGACCCAATGGGCGTGCATACCGGTGAGTCCGTTGTGGTAGCACCGCTCCAATCCTTCTCTGACGCTGATCATCAAGAACTTCGAGACAAAGCACTCGCCCTCATTCGAGAATTGAACATCAAAGGTGGTTGCAACGTCCAGTTTGCATTCAACCAATTCACTGGCGAGATTCGAGTCATTGAAGTGAATCCACGTGTGAGTCGTTCCTCTGCTCTTGCTTCAAAGGCCACGGGCTACCCGATCGCTCGAATGGCAGCAAAAATTGCAGTAGGATACACGCTCGACGAACTGCCAAATCCGATCACAGGAGAGGGAACAACTGCTGCATTCGAGCCAACGCTTGATTACGTCGTCGTCAAGATTCCTCGATGGCCGTTTGACAAGTTCCGAACCGCAGACAGAACACTTGGTACTTCCATGAAATCGACTGGTGAAGTCATGGCTATCGGCAGGAATTTCGAAGAAGCATTCCTCAAAGCCTGGGCCTCCCTCGAACAAGGTTGTCCATATCCACGTCCATTGACACGTGCCGATGAGTCTGAAGGTGAAGGCATGGCTGAACGTGCTCACGAGCAACTTCCAGACAGTGTTCTTGTCGATTGGCTGCAAACGGCAACCGATCGTCGCATGGGCGCACTCTTGGAAGCCTTCCGACGAGGATGGAGCATCGAGCGAGTCCACGAAATCACGCGAATCACTCGATGGTTCCTGCAACGTTTCGAGCATATCGCACAAATGGAATCAAGCCTAGTGAATGTGGGTATTCGACCGGGTTCCCTTGATCGAAAAACAATGATTGAGTACAAATCTCATGGATTCAGTGATGCCCATATTGCTGACGCACTTAACGGCTTCAAGCCAACAGGCTGGAAGGCATTGCCAAACGATTGTAACGAAGAAACAGTCATGCATCGACGTCACGAACTGAATGTTCACCCGCGCTATCGTATGGTCGATTCTTGTGCCGCTGAATTCGCTGCCAAAACTCCATACTACTATTCGACCTACGAACCCTTCCAAGACGATGGTATTGACCATGTTCCGAACTTGGATAAGCGAGACAAACAGCGTATGGTTGCGATTGGTTCAGGACCGATTCGAATTGGTCAAGGGATTGAATTCGATTATGGATGTGTGCATGCAGTCATGGCGATTCGTTCTGCTGGAATGGATGCAGTACTCATCAACAACAACCCCGAAACGGTCTCTACGGACTTTGATACATCCGACCGTCTCTACTTCGATCCACTCACGAACGAGTGTGTTTCAGAGATTCTCTTGCGTGAGAAAGCCCACGGCATCCTACTGCAATTTGGAGGACAAACGGCCATCAACCTCGCACAACCCATCGAAAAGCGACTTACGCACCTAGCATCAAAAGGTGCAGACGTACAGATTCTCGGTACGAGTGTCGATGGTATCGACGAAGCTAGTGATCGGGAACGTTTCGAAGCATTTGCAAAGAAACACGGCTTGCGTATGCCGAATGGTGCAACAGGTACAACTGCTGACGACATCCGAAAAGCAGTGGACAGCATAGGATTCCCGGTTCTGATTCGTCCATCGTACGTCCTTGGTGGCCGAGGCATGGAGATTCTCTCCAATGAAACTCAATTGGAAGCATATCTCAAAGAGGCATACCTAGCACCAGACAAGCCATTGCTGGTCGATGAATACCTTGGTCATGCAACAGAACTCGATGTTGACGCTGCTGCTGATGGCAAAGAGGTTCTCGTTGGAGCCATCATGGAACATCTCGAAGAAGCGGGCATTCACTCAGGAGATTCGACATGTTTTATCCCTGCTCAAAACATTAGTGATGATATGCTTACACGCGTGGCTGAGCAAACAAAAACCATTGGTTTAGGACTCAACATCAAGGGATGCTTTAACATCCAATTCGCCATACAAGGCGATGATCTGTACGTTCTCGAGGTCAATCCACGCTCCTCACGAACCGTTCCGTTTGTTGCAAAATCCTCAGGACTTCCATTGGCCAAGATTGCAGCCAACGTTACGATTGGAATACCTCTCTCTGAACAAACGATTCCGAAGCGAACCTCAGGTCAAATTTGTGTCAAAGCCCCCGTGTTCCCATTCATCAAGTTGCGTGGACTCGACCCAGCACCCGGTCCTGAGATGAAATCAACTGGAGAAGTCTACGGTTCCGATACTTCTGCAGATGTTGCATATCTCAAAGCGAGATTGGCAACGGAAGTACCTGTTGCAAGTTCAGGTGGCGTTTACCTCACCGTTCGAGATGAAGACAAAGATGCACTCGTTCCAATCGCTGAAGAGTTGTGCGAACTCGGATTTACCTTGTTCGCAACACCAGGTACAGCAGACGTCTTAAGGTCTTCAAATGTTGAAGTAACCACTGTCTATAGAATCAATGAAAGGAAGCATCCTGATGCACTTGACTTAATGCGCCGTGGCGACATCTCCTTCATCGTCAACGTGCCTACCGTCTCAGGAGGAGCCGTTCGTGATGGAAACATGATGCGTCGTCTTGCTGTTGAGCTGAACATACCGTTTGTGACAACGATTCGAGGTGCTCGAATGGAGACAGCAGCCATTCGTGCACTGATCGAAAAAGACATCGTACCCAGAAAACTCGAAGTCCATTACGATTCAAAGTTCCTCTGATTCATCGAACCGCTCCGTACCGCTTCATCCATTAACCACCACTGTTGAAGTCTGAGTATGGACATTATTGCGTTATCAACATCAGATATTGATGCAATGTGGACCATCAATGAGCAAGGACTACCCGGGACAGGTAACGTTTCGAAAGAGGGAATCGCGAAATTACTGGAATTCTCCTCACTTTCTTTCGGAGCGTATGACCAAGGCGAATTGCTTGGTTTCGTTCTTTGTTTACCTCCAAAAACAGCGTATGGAAGCCTCAATTATGCTTGGTTCAACGAGCATTACGCTTCATTTGTTTACGTCGATCGCATCGCTGTTTCAGAAGAACACAGAAACAGAGGAGTGGGCTCTGCATTGTACGATCATGTTGTATCTTATTCAAAACAACACGGAGTACCTGTCGCAGCGGAAGTCAATCGGGAACCACCGAATCCTGGCTCAGTGCGATTTCATCAACGATTTGGCTTTGAAGAAGTTGGAGTTCTTCATCATGCGGAAAAATCTGTTACGATGTTCTTGAGGAATGCATAGGATCGATTCGAATTCTATTGCCAATCCAAAAGCCTGCAACGTTGACAAAAATATCTGAAATCTTGTTATCCAAGGTTTCTTTTGCGAATTCATATGGCAAGTACAACTCAACGATTTCCCAACCGATGGAAAGTACGAGAAAGAGGGTCCAACTTGTGAGAACGAACCGACCGATAATCGACCATTGCACAAAATGACCCAACGACCAAAGGTTAAGCAACGTCATCTAAACACTGCTTGTTGTTGCCATTTCATTCGATTTAGTCTCTTTGCTTCCAACGCTTGCTTGAATGAATCATCTTTCGNGATTCAAATGTTATTTTCAATATAGTCGAACATAGAATACCCATGGAATGCTGTTCAGGAAGGCAAAGGTGGACGAATCAATGAGAAGCGCAAGTAAAGCTGGGCGTAACGAAGAGCCAAGTTACGATCGTACATGGTATGAAATCGAACAGACGCTCGATATTGCAATTGAAGAAATGTATGCGCAACGAGCGAAGTTTTACCTTCGTCGCAATCAAGGGCAGAAAGAAGCAAAATATCGCGCATTGATGAAGTATCAGCGTGCCAAAGGAATCGTCGATACTCTACGTTGGACCATCGGTATCCAAGGCCAAAAGTCACCTCTCGAAGAGGGGCTTGGAGATTAAGTCTCAGGGCTGCATTCAGAGTGCTTCGATGACGATGGCAATTCCCTGTCCACCGCCAATGCATGCTGTTGCAATCCCGTACTTGCCACCGGATCGCTTCAATTCATGTGCCAGCGTGAGTGTCAAGCGGGTGCCTGTTGCAGCAAGTGGATGTCCCAGTCCTACTGCTCCTCCGTTGACGTTGACCTTGTCTTCATCAAGACNAAGTTCCTTGACACAAGCGACAGCTTGTCCTGCGAATGCTTCGTTGATTTCCCANCGNTCNATGTCNTCAATNGANAGACCCGTTCTNTCNANGGCNTTTCNNGANGCTGGAACNGGNCCNTANGCCATGATTGCAGGTTCNAGNCCTACNATNCCCCANCCNACNATGCGNGCGAGTGGTNNNTCNCCATCNGCTTNTGCNTGNGANGCTGANTTGATGACNACTGCTGCTGCNCCATCNACNATNCCNGAAGCGTTNCCTGCAGTNACCANNGAATCNGGNCCAAANGCTGTTGGNAGTTTCGAGAGNGANTCNGGNGANGTNTCNCGAACNACGTGATCNTCATCCTTTGCAGTGATGACTTTGTCACCACGACGGGACTTGATGACGACATCAACGATTTCATCGTTAAAGACTCCATTCTCAATCGATGCAAGTGTACGTTGGTGGGATCGAGCTGCAAATGCATCCGTCTCTTCACGAGTAACACCTTTTCTGGCACAAATCTCGTCACTTGTCTGAGCCATGAACTTACCACAGGTCATATCTTGGAGGTTGGTCATCATGTAGTCCTCAACAGGTGGTGAACGTCCGAGTTTCCAACCATCGCGCGCTCCACGGAGTACGTGTGGTGCTTGTGAGAGGTTTTCCATTCCACCCGCTACAACGGTGGATGCTTCATCGAGCATGATCATTTGGGCACCTGTGACGATGGATTGGATACCAGAACCACAAATTCGAGAAAGTGTGAGCATAGGAACTTCCTGAGGGATACCTGCTTTGAGCCCAGCATGTCGAGCACCATAGATGGATTGAGAGCATGTTTGAAGTGCATAGCCCATAACGACGTGATCGACGTTTTCGGGAGCCGTNTTGGTCTTTTCCAATGCACCCTTGATGGCGATTGAGCCCAATTCTTGGGCACTCACCGTTTTGAGGAGACCACCAGGTTTCCCATCGCCTCGCTTTCCGCCTACCCATTCACAAAACGGGGTTCTCGCCCCTCCAACCAATACGACATCTTCTGCCATGAATCTCCGAATTCAATTCGGGTCAAGAAGGATGCGCTTCTACGCTCAGAGGTTCATCAACGTGATGATGAGCCCACCAATCGTTAGACACAACGGAATCATCATGACTTCGAACGACGAACGCATTCGTCCTAGATTCGCAAGTTCAGTGCCACGCTGAAGCGTTGCTTTGACACCAGGTGCATCTTCACCAACAACCTCGAGTAAGGTGTTTTGTAGCGTTCCATCAAGTCCTTCGTTTTGAAGATCTTCTTGTGGGCGACTTCGTGTGGTTCCTACGAGATAAACTGGATTTCCAATCCGTAGAGCGTAAACTGTCCATCGATGTTTGATGACGTTACCACCCGTGAACAAGCGTGCCGCGAACTCCATTCCAAGTTCCTTCTTGAGAGAATCTGCATGGTTTGATTCCCATCGTTTGAGGTATTGTCCCATGTCTGTGCGCTTGAAGGTTGACGGTTTGACAAGGATACCACCTGTTCCATCGTTGAGAATAAAGGGTACGCCACCATTGTCCTCTCGAATGGTTCGCCAATACTCTCTTGTCTCAGTTTTCCCTTCACTGTTGGTGGTTCTCTCACGGATCTTGACTTCATACGACCAATGGTAGTGGACACAATTCGGAATGACTCGATTTGGATGACCATCGACAACAACTCGTAAAACACCAGACTTTGATGGTCGTACTTGACCGACAAGTTCGGGGTTTCCAACAGCGACTGAACGAACCAGACTCGTCGGCGTATCTGCCATCTGTCGCTGCATCTTGTAACGGAAATAGCCAATCAAGGTCCAAATGACTCCAACGCCCAGTGCTACGTATGGCAGGAACGAGAGGTCTTCGTCGGGCGTAGAATTTTCCACAGCCCACCATGCTCCGATACATATGCCAATCACAAAGAGAATCATGGTGATTCCATAGGTTGAGACTGTTGCAGGACGAGGTGTTCCAACATTCACTGGGTGTTCAGGAAGCGGCGTACCATCACCATGAGGGAGATATTGATTCTCGTTCCATGTGGTTGGACCTGGTGCAGTGAGAATCCAGTCGCTCGGGTCTGTTGTAGGCGCATAAGAGGTGCGTCCCATCCACCATGAATCGATAGAGAAGCCCTTCTCGAGTGCCTCTTTTTCCAAATCTTCTGGTTGTGGTGCAGCTTGTCGAACTTTGTGAAGATCCGCTTCTAGTGATCCTGGTGAACACAGTCCTACAAACAGCAACCCAAGAAGTGAGATGACTGGATTAACGAGGATTCCTGCAACAATCATAATCATTCCAATGACCCATCCAATCCAATATTGCCATCGGTAAGGCATTGTCAATTGGAAAAAGCCACGGTCAAGGTCAAGTTCACTGATGTTCATGTCCAGCCGACCTAGCACTGGTTTATGTGAGTAACTCACTTATCTGAAAGGATTCCAACAACTTTGACAAGAATTCGTTTTGGGCGACATCCATCAAACTCAGCATAGTGAATTTGTTCCCAGGTACCCAGTTGTAGGCGGCCGTTCTGTACGGACATTGTAACTTGTTGACCGAGCAATTGACGCTTCAAATGCGCGTCTCCATTGTCTTCCCCGGTTCGATGGTGACGGTATTCTTCTCCTTCCTGACCATCTTGGCCATGATAGGGAGCCAATTTCTCAAGCCAAGCCATAATGTCATGATGAAGCCCATACTCGAGATCGTTCACGTAACAAGAGGCTGTGATATGCATTGGATTGACAAGAACCAATCCGTCCTCAATTCCACTTTCTTGAACGATTCGTTCAACATCGTTGGTGATGCAAACAATCTGGTAGCGTTCGGGTGTCGTGAGTGTCAATTCTTCCGTGTATGTACCGTATTGTCCAGTTTTCCGAACACCCACGCATTCAGCCCCAGAGTGATGAATCATCCATCATCGAATTGTTCACCATGAGAGGGATAGCAACGAGTAGCCCGCATATGGCGTTGCATACAATCGTTCCTCCGATTTGAAATCCGTAGAAAGCGTCGTTGTTTAATCCAGTTGATGCTATTTCCTCTGGTGTTGCTAGCATGGTTTGCAGCAGACCGAGCACAAGTGAAAGGGCGATGAGAATCCAAGAGAGTTGTACACCGATTTTCTTTCGGTTGTTAATTTGTACACCGGTTATAATGAAACCAATTCCAAATCCTACACTGAGTAAAGCGAACAGAATCACTTGTAGTGTGACATCACTACTCGCGCCGAAGACTTCTGATTCCGCTAATAGGACACCTCCTAGTGCTCCAATCAAGCCTAACAATGCGTTAATTGCCCCGTAGATGATGACAAAAATACCGATGACCTTCGGCGCTGAAGAGGGTTGTTGCAAGAGGATCATTTGTTGCTGTGAACCGTACATTTGCTGGGTTGATGTCACGGTTTGTGGCTCGCCAGAAATCATGACCGATGGGATTGCTTCGTTCTGTGAGGATTCAACTTCACCCCAGAAGTCTTCTTTTTCTTCCATGGCCTCTGCTAGCCGTGGAGATTTATGAATCATCGGTCTTCTTCAAGAAGGCCAACCGCTTGGCTTGTATTGGAGGACAGGTTATGACCAACATACTTGTTGTGTACAAGAAAAACTTCGAATCCATTCACGATGAGAGCCTTTCTCAACTCAAGGTCATTCTTGAAGATATGAAATCATCCCATCAACTTCGTGTGGAAATGAGAGCACGCGAAAGAGTCCGTAGGGCGGATTTCATTGGACGCGACTTGGTGATCGTTCTCGGTGGTGATGGGACATTGACCTCAATCTCGCACAACATCGATGAAAATACACCTGTTATGGGCGTTAACTCCCATCCTTTGCATAGCGACAAAGATGGAAGTGTTGGGTTTTACATGGATTCAACATTGGACACTTTTGCTGATGATTTCCTTGCTGCCTTGAATGGTAAAGCCATCGTCAACAATTTGCCTCGCTTGCGGGCCATCATCGATTCGACATCTGGTAATCGCTACACAACAGATCCTGCCATGAATGAATTGTTGATTGCCAATACGCACCAATACGCTCCAAGCAAGTATCATTTACGTCGTGGAGAAAAAAACACAAAGCAGCAAAGCAGTGGTTTGATTTTCTCGACCTGGTTAGGTCAGGGAGCTTGGTTTTCCCACAGCCTCGATCTGAAAACTCTCGATGATCTCATGAGTGGCATCAATGAGAACGACGTTGATTCGCATTACTTCGTGCTTGCTCGTGACCTCAGCCATAAGCAGCGTGAGGATGAGCGATGGGCGTGGGTTGATTGGACCAATGAGCCTACACAGATCTTGAGCGATATGCATCGAGGGTACGTTGTCCCTGATGGATGGGACGAGGTACATTTCAACCGTGGTGCATCAATCACCGTTGACTTGAATGCCCCAAAGCTACGTCTCTTGACCTTCCGACAGTCGATGAAAGACCGTCTTCTTCAATCGAAGCAAAGGTGATTCAGTGAGCCGAGAACACGCTGTTCTTGGAGTTGATATTGGTGGTTCTTCCATCAAATGCTGCCTCTTGAATGCTCAAGGTATCATTCAACATGCTACGCTACAGTACACTGATGGCAAAGCTCCAAATGCTGTTCTCAAAATGGTGACTGAAATTGTTGAATCATGGGGTCATGATGGGCCAATAGGTATTGGATTTCCTGGACTTATCGATGGAAATCAAATCGTTGACGCACCCAACATGGGTCAAGGTTGGGAGGGATATGACCTTCCACATCGATTGCATCAGCTGCTAGGCGCTTATGTTGCAATCATCAATGATGCTGATGCTGCTGCATTAGCAATGGCTCAAGAGACGGATGGATGGGAAACAGAGAACGTCTTGTGCCTCACATTGGGTACAGGAATTGGTTCTGCTTGGCTAAAGCAGGGTGTCCTTGAAGCAGGTACAGAGTATGGACGAATGATACATCCTCGTTTCGACTGTTCTTTGGAACAATGGGCCTCCGTTCGCACGTTGAATGAAGAAACTCTGTCCATTGAAGAATGGGCACAGCGTCTTGCAACCGTTCTTGAGTTCTTACTGGAGCAATTCAACCCAGATCGATTTGTATTGAGTGGAGGCATTACTACGAGTTCAGTGGAATGGATCACCATCATTCAACAGCGAATAAGCATCCCCATTGAGATATCGAAGCATGGTGATTTATCAGGTGCTGTTGGAGCTGCAAAACTCCATTCAGTGTAAAAAGTAAACTAACACCTTGACAAAAAAAGGTGGAGACTGGGGCTCTAGGAGCCCCAGCCTCGCTTTTCTTAGGAGGTGATCCATCTGCAGGTTCCCCTACAGATACCTTGTTACGACTTAACCCTCCTTGTCGAAGGCAGGCTCGAATACGCCATAAAGCGCA
>FUFK010789936.1_pt1 | contig 10089 bp, 17 predicted proteins | sample 1021851 | NCBI WGS metagenome assembly FUFK01 (sample SAMEA51879418, study PRJEB19060) | metagenome | reverse complement strand
CAAATCTTTTTAAAATATTTTTTGATAAATTTGTTTTTGCCATTATGCTGTTCCTAATAAACTTCGTTTACCTAAAGTCAATCCTGCTGTTACTCCAGTTGGTGACGTTTGTACTGTTAATGATCTACCTTGTCTTTTTGTTTTTCTTTTTCTATAAAGAATATCTTCTTCTGGTGAAGCAGCTTCTGTTGCTGCACTTTGAGAAACTTCTGCTGTGGTAGGTGCAGTTAAATTTGCCATTTTTACTTGAGCTGGTCTATTATCATTACCACCTCCATCTTTTGAGGTATCAACAACAGTTCTGTAACCTTGCTTTCTAAGCTCTGCTAAACCAGCAGCTGATGATAAATAAGAATCATCCATTCTAATATCATCTTTTGTTAAACCTTTTTTTGAAATAAATTCTTTTCTTCTTTTTAAATTTTGTTCTCTAGTAAATTTTCCAACTGCTTCTCCAGCACCCCTAATAAGAGATACAGAAGGAAGTTTACTTATTGTTTCCTTAATAATTTCTTTTCTTCTAATTTTTGCTGGTCTTATCATATCTGGAACTCCAGATCCTCCGCCACCACTTCTTGCTCCATTAGAACTCATAATTACTTTCCAAATGTTAAAGAAGATTTAGTTTCTTGTACAGTTTCTCTTTTGCTTTCAGTTTTAATATTTTTTACTTCTTCTTTCAAAACTATAGGCTCTTCTTTTTTAATTTCTTTTTTAACAACCTTTTTTNCTTTAGGTTTTTTTTTAAAAATTTTTTTAATTTTTTCTAACATTATTCTCCTAACAAAGTTTTCATTGCTTCTTCTTTTGATTCTTGAATTCCTAAAGGACTAGTTAATATTGTTTCTTTACGACCAATTCTTCTTAAATTTCTTTCTCTTTCTTCTTTTGCAATTCTAGCTTTTTCTTCAGCAGAAAGTTCTGGTGGTTCAGGAGCAGGCTTTACTTCAGGTAATGCTGGCATTTTTGGTCTAAATAATGATCCCATATTAAATAATCCTGTATTCATTATCTGCTACACTTTGCGGAGCAGATTGTCTAGTATTTAATTCTTGTAGTCCAACAGCTAGATACCTCATGGCATCGCAAGCGTGTGAACTCCAATCGTGTACAGGCTTTGACCTAAACATTCTGTTTTTGTCAATATACTTCCTGTGGTAATGTCTTAACGCATCTATTAGATTTTTGCAATGGTCAACATCAATGTAGCATCTTGGCAAGGTCATTGTGGTTGCGTGTATCCCATCTTCTAGCGGAATCTTTGGCACAACCTTGAACCGCACACCTAGTTGGTAGGCTACCTCACGTCTTGTTTTGCCATTACTAAAATCTGTAACTTCAATATCGTGTGGTGCAAAATGATCTTTGTAAATGTAATCTTTATCTTTTATTACCTGCACATAGTGCGGTAAACCTTGACCACGCTCTTCATGATAATCAATGATATTTACTGCTCGACCTAATTGTTGAAAAAATATTATCGAGCTATGATCTGAGACTCCAAGATCCCATGCTGTTGATACTGGGAGTGAAGGATCATAGGGAACTCTTGTTAGCTGCCTTTTGTTTTCCATGTCTGCAATAATATCTCCGTATATTGCTCCTTCAATGTTGGCAATCCAATCACACTCAAACTCTTGGAGATACTTCTTTTCACCCATAACTTCTTTTGCCTTGACTAGCTCTTCTTCATCTACAATTTTTGTATCACTAGCTTTTGCCTTGTAGTTAAACCAATCATCCGCACCTTGTGCGTGTTGGTATAATTCATAAAAGTTATTGTTCATTCCTTGTGGTGTACCAATAAATACGCAGTAACCTTTTCTATCTGATAGTGCAGGTCTAATTATTTCTGGAAATAATCTCTCATTAACATTTGCATATTCATCGATCACACATCCATCTAGGTATATACCTCTCAATCCATCTGAGTTCTCTGAGCCTAGCAAGGTGATACGAGAGCCATTAGGTAAATCAACTCTCAGTTCTGTTTCATTAAACTTAGTGTATGGAATTTTTGCAGTGAACTGTTTCATGTAATCCCAAGCAATAGACTTTGCTTGTTTGAAGGTTGGTGCAATGTAGGCAAATCTTGGGTTTTTATTTTTAGACAGTAATGCTGATCTAATTAGATGGTTAATCATGCACACTGTTTTGCCAAACCTTCTATGACAAACTAGTACATTCCATCTATATCTTGATATTTGTTTATGTAATAATGCTTGATGCCTTCTTGGCGTGTAAGGTATTTTTATATCCATACATTAATGAATTGATTTACTGTAACTATCTTCTCCAAAAGGAGTGTACTCAAATCCTAGTTTTGCCATGACGTATGCTGTAAATAGTTGTGCAGCGTCATTATTTGGCATACCAAAAAACTTAACTACAACATTATTGCTTTTTTCTTCAATATAGCAAACACAATCTAAATCTTCTGATGAAAAATAGTTCATATACTACATCTAGTCTATTTAGAATTATTTTAAAGTAAAAATAAATTTGTGTAAAACTAAGTAAAGCTGTCTGTGTAAGGGAGTCCTCGAGTCCCATGTATATATATATAATAAATGCACACGTGCGCGCGGGTGGTACGGGGGGGGTTGCGTCTGTAAAATATAGTCTGGTCCTACAATATATATACACTGTGGTGTTCTGATACTTTATGATTATCNNTAGTAATAATAAAAAAACTTTTAATGTCCAATATTATTGGAGCGCTATTTATTTTGAAAATTCTATTCATGAAACACATAATCATGTAAACTTTGTTAAAGAAAAGACACCTAATTATTCAACTGTTTTGTATTTATCAAATATAGGAGGAACAAGATTTTTTAGTCCAAACAATACAAGTTTAATTGATGAGGTTACAATATCATCTCGAGTTGGTAAAATTATTTTTTTTCCTTCAAATTTACTTCATAGTGGAATTAATAATGAAAAAGGCGAAAGAATAATTATATCTTCAAATGTTGGAATATATGAGCAATAAAATATTTATTGGAACACCGTGTTATGGTGGCATGATTACCGCTGATTATTTTAAAAGCGTTTTACAACTAACGGCGTTAGCAGCTACTAAAAAAATAGAATTACAATTTGGCACAATTGGTAATGAATCATTAATCACAAGAGCTCGTAATACTTTAGTTCAATTGTTTATGGATGAACCACAATACACGCATCTTTTATTTATTGATGCTGATATTGCTTTTAATCCTGAATCAGTGTTTCGTATGTTAGATTTGGATGAGGACGTAGTGACAGGTGTATATCCTCGTAAAACAATTGACTGGAGAAAAGTAAAAAGTAGAGCGCAAGAAAATCCAAACATATCGGAAGATGAATTACATGCAGCTTCATTGCAGTATAATTTAAATGTTAAAGACCCTAATAAAGTTTTATCTAAAAAAGGTTTTATTGAAGTATTAGATGGCGCTACAGGTTTTATGTTAATAAAAAGAAACGTTTTTAAAAAAATGGCTTTAGCTTACCCTGAGTTGCGATTTGTACCAGATCAACACATCGGTGCTCCACATGACAAAACCTTTAATTATCATGACACATCCAAATGGAATTACACTTTTTTTGATACGATGATAGAGCCAGATACCAAAAGATATTTATCTGAAGACTATGCATTTTGTCGTTTATGGCAGAAAATAGGTGGTAAAATATATGCAGATATTGTGAGCGGTATGACTCATTACGGTAATTACTCGTTTAAAGGCAACGTGGGTACTCAATTCTTGCCACAAAACAATAAATAATTTAGTATACNCCNACATGAAATTAGTAGATTTAAANTTCCAACCAGGCATTGACAAACANGATACCGCTTACTCAGCAGGGGATCAAAGAAAATATACAGANTCAGATTTTGTNCGTTTTCACTACGGAAAACCTGAAAGATGGGGTGGCTGGTCTTACTTACCAAATCCAAACAAAACTATTGTGGGCGTNGTCCGTGATACGCATTCNTGGATTGGNTTAGATGGCACTAGGTATCTTGCTTTAGGCACTGATAGAAAATTGTATCTTTTTTCAGAGGGAGTTTTTTACGATATAACACCAATAAGAGAAACAGCATCCCTTACAAATCCTTTTACAACAAATGGCACAACCACGGTAACTGTCACAGATTCATCACATGGTGCAGCGGAAGGTGATTTTGTAACCTTTGATTCATTTTCTACCATTGACGGATTGGACATGAATCAAGAGTTTGAAATTACTACGTACGTTGATGCTAATACATATAAAGTTACACATACAAGCACAGCTTCTGGATCTACATCGGGAGGTGGTGGGTCAGGTAATGCTAACTATCAAATTAGTATTGGTGAAGCTACATCAACACTTGGTTATGGATGGGGCACAGAGACATGGGGAGCGAGTACATGGGATACACCAAGATCTTCTTCTAATGTAGTGCTTTTTGCAAGGAACTGGTCATTAGATAATTTTGGTGAAGATTTAATAGCCACTGTTCTTAATGGCGGCACATTTATTAAAGATATTTCTGGTACAATAGCTAACAGAGCTACTGCTTTATCAAACGCTCCAACAGCTTCCAGATTTAGTTTGGTATCTACTGATACAAGACATTTACTTATATTTGGCACAGAAACAACTATTGGTACACCAGCAACGCAAGATGATTTACTATTTAGATTTTCTGATAGAGAAGATGCTACTGATTATACGCCTGTTGCAACAAACGAAGCTGGTTCACTTCGTATATCTGATGGTTCTAGAATAGTAGGTGCTGTAAAATCATCGGGTCAAATACTTGTTTGGACAGATACATCGCTTCACGGTATTCAATTTGTCGGTACACCTTTTACTTTTGGTCTTAGACAACTTGGTGCAAACTGTGGTTTGATAGCACAACACGCAGCGATAGAAGTTAATGGTAGAGCATATTGGATGTCCGATGATGCGTTTTACCTGTACGATGGTGTTGTCAAAAAAATGCCGTGTTCAGTGCAAGATTTTGTTTTTGATGATATAAGTTATTCAAATAAAAATGATATTGCAGTGGGACTCAATACAGCATTCAACGAAATTATTTGGTATTATCCTTCTGCAAATGCAACACAAATAGACAGAGGCGTTGCTTATAATTATCTAGAAAATACATGGTACACGGTCAGTCTTGGTAGAACCACGTGGCTTGGTGCTTATGTATATGAATTACCAATCGCTACTGAATATAGTGCTAGTACAACAGCAAATGTGTCAACTATATTAGGTTTAACAGCAGGCGCATCTTTTATTTACGAACAGGAGACTGGTAACAATCAAGCAGATGGTACAGCTATTTCAGCATTTTTAGAAACAGGTTCTGTAGAAATTGCAGATGGTGATGAACTCATGTCAGTTAGTAAGTTGGTGCCAGATTTTGATAATTTAGCAAACAACATGACAGCTACGCTTACTTTAGAACAATATCCCCAATCTTCATCAAACGTGACTACAACAGGAACTATCTCTAGTACAACAGAGAAAATTGATATAAGAGGAAGAGGTAGAGCAGTGAAAATTAAATACGAAACAAATACTGTAAATGACACAGCTTGGAGACTTGGATCTACAAAGCTACAACTTAGACCAGATGGAAGAAGATAATGTCAAAAATAACAATAACTAGATTACCTAACGCTACACCAGAATATGATGCTAGTCAATTTGATCAGATGATAAGTTTGCTTGATCAAATAATTCTTTTATTAAATACAAACTATCAAAGTGACATAAAAGCAGAATCAGAGCAGGAGGCNTTTTTCCTTGGCTAANGTATTNAAAAGCGCAATGTTAGATGTNACNACGACAGACCTAACAACTTTNATTACCGTGCCAACAGCTAATCCTGGTGCAACNCCTCCCGTGCCACCTACGACGGCAGTNGTAAAATCTATTTTNGTTTGTAATGACTCNGGNAGCACAACATTATTAGATGTNGANGTTNTTAGATCNTCNGCTACATTTGAANTATTNAAAGCNAAAAGTNTNGCTACAAACACAACAACAGAATTACTANNACAACCNTTAGTTTTACAAGAAAGTGATGTTATGAAAGTTCAAGCTAACGCAGCNAATCAAGTGCATGTTANAGCTAGTTTTATGGAGATCACAAAAGGACAACTCTGATNAANCTTCACTCNTTATTTATNACACCAGTATTTTCTTTGCAGTTAANGGGCCACGAGCANTTAATNGATANCATCTATCAAATANGAGAGAATGATAAAAAAGGNATGCCNCGNTCTAATATTGGTGGNTGGCATAGNGATGATGAAATACANAATATNAAAAANTTTAAACCTTTNGTTGATGATATTCTTAAATANNCNAAAGATTGTTTTAATCACATGGATGTTCAAGATAATTANAATCCTGAGATAACAGGAATGTGGGGTATGNTAAATCCNCCTGGTTCACGGAACAANGTNCANACACANCCATATAANTANTTATCAGGNGTNTTNTATNTAAAAGCNCCTAAAAAATGTGGAAATATCGTGTTTCTAGAGCCTAAACCACAGTCAGAGGTACTATCACCCCCAAAAACAGAAAAAGCCTCTATACACCTCGCTCATAGCGTACAATGGGAACCTGTTGAGAATTCCTTGATTTTTTTCCCATCNTGGTTACAACATGAAGTACAAACAAATAATTCTAATAATGACCGAGTTATTATTAGTTTTAATATNAATTGGAGAAAAGACNATGCCGATAGTTGAACCTGCTGAATTANTAGGTCACATTACNACTGAAGATGGAAGAANAATTCCNCNTTATAAAGTAAAAACTGAAACCACCATTACAAATGTAGATACAGGTGCAGAGTACGAGTCAGAAGCTGCAGCTCAAGCTGACGTTGATAATCCAGGAACGTCTACAACAGCCGAGAAAATAAGAAGAGATGTAAAAGTATTTGCTCCTTCTTTAGCAGACATGTTGGGTGAAACTCCTGAATAGGTGATAATTAAAAAAAAAGAAGAAGCAGTAGAAAAAATATTAAACCAAGAATTGGTTGCTATTTTTCAAGGTCACTCAGAGTGGGGAGCAAGAGCTTTAGGTAATCGTTCTATTTTATTCGATCCAAGAAATAAAAATGCAAAACAAATAGTTAATAAACAAAAAGGTAGGCAATGGTGGAGACCAACTGCAGGAACTATACTATATGAATACAGAAATGATTATTTAGAAATGCATGGCCTAGATGAATCACCTAATATGACCTTTGCAATTGATGCTAAACAAAAAGCAATTGATGAAATTCCAGCGTGCGTGCATGCTGACAATACATGTAGATTTCAAACATTAAAAAGAAAACAAAATCCGCACTACTATGATTTGTTAAAATTATTTTATGATAAAACAAAAACTCCTGTATTATTAAATACCTCTTTTAATTTAAATGGCTATCCTATTGTTGAAACTTATGAAGATGCCTTATTTACCTGTAAAGAATCAAATATAAGATATTTATACACACCATAAAAATGAAAATATTAGGTGTAAATTTTTCACACAATTGTTCTTTTGCATACATAGAAAATAATATTTTAAAAGAATATTATGAAGAGGACAGATTTAATAAAGAAAAAAATTTTAGACCGCCCCACCCTTTTTTTGTTTCTAATTATGAATATCAAGTTTTAAAAAAATTTAAAAATATAACTTTTGATGTGGTTGCATTATCATCTTCTGGTAAAGATAATATTTGTTATGAAAAACTTTTAATAGATAATATTTTAAGCCAAGTAAAATGTAATAATGTAAAATTTTATAATAATCAACATCATATTCATCATGTTGTTTGCGGATTTTATTTTAGTAATTTTGATAAAGCGATTGGGGTTATTTGTGACGGAGCAGGAGAACGATTTAACAACCATGATAAAGTTCATTTTAGATCAGTTGAATCTATTTATGAAATAAATAAAAAAGAAATTAAATGTTTTTTTCAACATTTTACAAATCGAGATACCGATTATTTTAACATTAATGAAAAAATTTACAGAGAAGAAAAAATAAAAGAAAATAAAATAGATTTGTTTTTGTCAAATGCTGTAACAGGGGGTGCNAAATATGAAAAGTATAGAGCCAAAGCTGGCTTCAGTGATCATCAAGAGGGGCAGTTAATGGGAATTGCAGCTTATAAAAGTAAAAAAACAAACTTAAATAAAGAAGTTTTAGAAATAGCAAACAAAGCGCAAGAAGAAACTTTAGAAGATAGAATTAAATTAATTAAAAAAGCAATTACATATAGTGATTGTAAAAATATAATTCTTTCAGGAGGGTATCATTTAAACTGTTCTAATAATTTTAAATTAGTTAAACACTTTGCAGGTTTAAATTTTTTTGTTGATCCAATACCTTATGATGGAGGAACAGCTGTAGGTGCTGCATATTACTGTTCAAACTTTGAAAACTAATTAAGCACTGCAAGCTTCACACTCTACATCAGAATCTAAACCAGTNACCATTACTTCAGTGTCAGAGTTATATGGTTTACCCTCAATTACAGGATGACAACTACAGCCTTTTAAATGCTCTGATAACGTTTTTTCTATTTTTTCTTTTTCTCTTTCCACTGCTAATAAACGTTCGTGGTATCTGCTCACCTTATCAGCAAGGGTAGCTATAGCCTTCAATACTTCTTGATTTTCCATAATATCTCCTTGATTTGTAATTTTTGGGTGAGATCTAATTTAAACATGTGTACAGGATAATTCAAGAAATCTTTTTTAAATTGTTTTCTTGACAGATAATTTATGTTATGAAAGGGACAGAAAAAAGAATGAATTACTATAATTTATCATCAAATATTATCGCTTGTGATAATTTTTTACCATCTAAACAAATTGAGGATTTATATATTGATTTTCTTAATTATAGAAAAAATTTTGATATTCCTAGTTGGAATGACACCAAAAAACAAACAAAAGAATTTTTAAGTGAGAAATGTGGCGGATTAGATTTTTGGATTAATTGGAACGAATTAAGTAAAACACCCTCTTTTATAGAATGTTTAGATAAATGGTTTTTACATCAAGGATTATTTTTTTATACAACAACGCAAACTTCTAAAATTTTTAATTTATTAAGAAGACGTTTAAAATGGAACATACACGTTATTTGTTATAATCATGGTGGCTATTATAATTGGCATTGCGATACTTCAAATCAAAATATATTTACTTTTAATCTTGTGTTAAATAAAGGCAACTCTTTAAAAGGAGGAGATATGTTTTTTATGGATGATGATAAAATAATAAATGTAGAAAATAAAAATAATTATATGGTTGTTTTTCCATCCTTTGTTCCACATGCTATTTCTCCTTTGTATTCTAAAGACGAAAAAGATGTTTCTTTTTTAGAACAAAGATTTAGTGTTCAATTTTGGGTATCTTTTGAATGAAAGCACAAACAAATTTATTTGGAAGAATAGTAAAAAGGTACGACATTCCTTTGGATGAGATAGAAGATTTAAACTCTAAATACGAAGCTGAAAAAGAAAATCTTAATTCTTTTGGACCAAGATTAGCAGGGAGACTAGATACTGAATTAGAGTTTACTCATCTTTTAAAAGAAACAAAAATAGGAGAGACAATCGGTAAGTGTTTAAATGACTACATCGATACTCTAATACAGCTTGGAAAATTTACTGATGAAAAAAAATTACATATTTTAAGCTGTTGGATAAATGACATGAAAGAGGGAGAATATAATCCCCCTCACACACATAATACAAATATTGGTTTTTCCACTGTTATGTTTTTAAAAGTACCAGAATTCATAAATGATGTAAAAGATCCACATAAATTTATGGATGGACAATTAAGTTTTACGGACATTGATGGTTCAGGTGTAACGTGGATGAAACCTGAAGTAGGTCATTTTTATGTATTTGAAGCTAAACATCAACATTCTGTGATGCCTTTTAAAACTAAGATAAAAGGAGAAATTAGAAGATCTATGTCTTTTAATTTTGTAAATAATGTTTGATAAAAAAATAAAATTTTGTGCAATTAATGAAAACATGTTGGACGTGTGGCCTCATCCACAACCAGC
>FUFK010060744.1_pt1 | contig 10089 bp, 8 predicted proteins | sample 1021851 | NCBI WGS metagenome assembly FUFK01 (sample SAMEA51879418, study PRJEB19060) | metagenome | reverse complement strand
GATTCTTTGTGTAAATTTTTAAATCCATATCAATTTCTTATGAGTGCAATTTTGGTTGGGCATTGCTGCCAACGGTTACGGTTATCGCAAGTTGCGGGAGTAGGGACTCGGAATTGTCGGATTAACTTTTTTCTTTCCTGGTTTATAAAATTACACTTTTTCGGCAATACCCGTTATTTGCGATGAACCGATGTTGGCACCTGTTTTATTGTTCAATCTTCTAGATATTTTATTTTCTGATTAATATGATAATTACCATAATATTCAGTTGATCTTAAATCTTTTTTGGTTTCAAAATCAATGAATTTTGAATTACAATGTGGACAACGAAATGAATTGTAATATTTAAATTTTCCATTTCCATTTGTCGGTTTTGGAAGTTGCCTTTCAATTTTTTCTAAAATATTTAAATCAATTTCTTTCTGTAGTTGAGTAGGTAAGTTTTCCATTTCTACATATCTGATTGCTATAGTTTCTTTGCTATCTGTAGAGTAGAAATATTGCATTTCAGAAAAGCCAGCATGGAAATGTTGAATTGAAAAACTTTTTTTACAATTATCACAAATACAAATATTTCGAATATTTAACGGTGTTACTTTTCCTGAAAAATGTAATCCTCTTTCGAAAAGTCCACTTCCAACCAACTTCAAATTTTCATTTTCTTTGTTTGAAAGAAAAAATGGCTGGAATCGTATTGCTTCAAAATTCTGATCTTGTATTTTAGGATGAGTTTTTTTGTTTTTTGAGATTACACCATCGATCATAACAGCAGAATTTTTCAAGACTCTAATAGAAGAGTGGAAATATTGGCCAGTCAAATCTGGATTTATTTCCAATGTTTCTATTAAGAATTCTCTTTTTACTTTTCCGTTTTCTAAAACTTTAATAGTTGGATTAGCTTGTTGAAAATGAAAAACGTGGAGAATTTCAAGATCTTTTTTTAAAATTCTTGGAATAATATTTATTTCATTTTCCGATATTTTAATTTTTGTGCTAATCATTTAAAATTGGTGCCAACGGTTTCGGTTATCGCCAGTTGGCGGAGTGAGAGACGCGGATTTGTCGGCTTAGTATTGATTTGTTGGTCAAGTTAATTATTTTCTTAGTAACGGTGCCGCTTATTGGCGATTAACCGTTGTTGGCGAGTCGTTTTTTTATCAGCTCGAGATAATAATTTAGTTCCTCTAATAATGTTTTTTCTATGTCAATTTGATCGTCTTCAAACCTGTTATGTCCGAGGCTTATTTGATCAATAAGTTCTTCATCTTTGAATAAGTAGGTTCCACTAAATCCGCCATCAAATTTATCATAATCAAATTCATTTGTTTTTTCATTCCAGGCAAATCTTTTGAAATCATCGAGGATCAGAATCGGATTTTCATTCTTTAAATAGAAATCATATTCTTGAACTCCAGTCGATAGAAAAACTTGAACTTGAATTTTTCTTATTTCTTTCTTCTCGTCATAAAATCCTGTAAGTATTCCGCCTCCATCAGTCATATTATCCAAGAACTCCTCATTCTCAAGAACAATCTTCTTTACTGAGTCATTCTTATCAATTTGGATCCTTTCATTTTTAATATCAGGATATTTCCCAACAAGATCTTGTCCGTAACTTGTAATTGTCAGGAGTAATAAAATCAATATTGTTGTTTTAGTTCTCATTTTCTTAAAAATGCTCGCCAACGGTTTCGGTTATCGCAAGTTGCGGGAGTAGGGACGCGGACTTGTCGGATTAACTTTTTTCTTTCCTGGTTTCTAAAATTACACTTTTTCGACTAAACCCGTTATTTGCGATGAACCGATGTTGTGCAAAGTTTTATAGACTCTCTNGATTATAATCTGGTACAGAAATCTTTTTCACAAAAATTAATCCATCATACATTTCTGAAATCTTTTTCGGTATTAAATGAAAATTTTTAGGATTATATCCTGGCCCTCCTAAAATTAATTGTTTCTCTTTTTTATTAAAGAAATCAATTTCATCGTCTTGCGAAAGTTTATTTATATCTAGAAAAAAAATATTCGTATTCGCTTCAAATAGCGTTTTTGAATATGTTCTTTTGAAAGGTTTATCAACGGTAAAAATTTCCCAATGATGTGGTTTGTTTTTTTCTGCTACATATCCTAACAAATTGCCTACTCCGAAATCGAATCCTACGCTGTAGTAATCATTNTGATACCGTTCATTTAAATGTGCTCCTAGACTAGTCCAACCGCTTCCGTATGAAATTCTTTCAAGATTGTTTATATGTTCATTATGCGCCCAAATAAAAGCTTTCCCGTTTTTAGTAAGGCTATCAATAATATGTTCAGCATTTTTAAACATTTTCAAATCTCGAACATTACTACCATTATTTTGAACATAATAGGTGTAGTCCATTAAATAGTCTAAAGATCTAAGAACATCCCTAGTTTCTTGAAGTGAATTACTTGAAGATTTTATCTCAGAATCTACAATTACATTCTTGATTTTTTGCAATTCTGGGTTATGCTTATCTGCCCAATCAGATGGAGAGTTGTAGTTAACTTTTTTATTTACACAACTATCTAATACCGAAAGTAAATTTTCATCAATTAAAATATTACGCGCTTTTGCAAACTCACGGATTTTAATATTTATGCCTTGAACATTTTGAATATCAATACCATAAAAACGAATTTGATCTTTTATAGGTTTATTCAAATTATAACTTCTCATCCATTTTAAAAGATTCGCAACTTCTTGTGTCCGCCATGGGTGAATGCTGAAATTTTCTGCGATAGTATTTATATCTCCTTTTCCTCCACTTATCCACTCATTAATTGCCGACTCTGCTGGATAAGACTCTTCCATCAAAAAAGCCTTTACATTTTTATTGACGACTAAGTATTTAAAGAATTTTGCTTTTATATTAAAAAATTCCTTACCGTGATGAGTTGCTTCTCCAAATCCGAATATTTTCGCGTTTTCAAATTTGTCAGGAATATTACCAATGAAATTTTCTGGAGAAGAATCAGGGTTTGAATCTTCAATTTTTATTAAATTTTCGTTTATCCAATTAACTGTGTTTTTGTTTTGAGAGTAACTTCTTGTAGTTGTTAGAAGTAAAATTACAATTAAGAGATATCTCATTATTAGTTCGGCTTTTCATTAAAATTTTGCACAACGGTTTCGATTATCGCAAGTTGGCGGAGTAAGGACCGCGGCATTGTCGGCTTAGACCTGGTTCGTTGGTCAAGTTAATTATTTTCTATCTAACGGTGCCGTCTATTTGCGATGAATCGTTGTTATAGCCTGTGCGGTTTATTGCCCAATTAATCCTTTCCAATGAAGTGGATCTTTATTCTCAATATGATTTAATAAATTAGAAATAGCTCCTTCAATCTGGAGTATTTTGTCATCATGTTGTTGTATTTTTTCAACTTGATTTTGATGTGAAAACCAATGTAGTAATTTTATGTTATGATAAGGTTTATCTTCTACTGTAAATACTTCTTTAATTCTGCGATCTACTTCATCTTCGCTTGGGTATTTCATTAAGGTGTATAATTCTACAAATCTTCTTACTGCATTTGGAAGTATAATAAGGTTCTCGAAATCATCTTTATCATCTAAATCATTAAAAGATTTTATTATTTCAAATAATCCTACGTACTCAGATTTATAGCTACTGAATGCAGATAGGAGCTTTTTAATTTTTGACTGATTATCATTATTCCTTTGAATAAAGTATAGTGGTCTTTTTTCCTCTTTGGTAGTTTTATTAATTCTACCAAATAATCGAGTATCTAGTAAAACAGATAAAAACTCAAAGCTGTGTGTGGAAATAAAAAGCTGACAAAAATTATTTTGAGAAAAAAAGACTCTGATTAAAGAACTTACTTGAAATATGTGATTACTGTCAAGGCTAGAAATAGGGTCATCTATAAAGATTACAGTATTTTCTAATTTTGATTCCTGACTTAATGATTTCAATTCGGTTAAAAAATATGAGAATGCGATTGCTGATTTTTCACCTTCGCTCAGATTTGTTGCTGGATGGGAATCTCTAATTAAAGTAAATTTTCCGTTTTCTATTTTAATCTTAATGTCATTGCGATTTAATAGAATTTCTAAACTTTCATTTAATTCTTCCTGACCTTTAACTTTTGTGCTTAATTGTGCATTTAAGCTTTGAATTTTAATTTTATTTTCTCGAATTTGAGTGTTAATTTTTGAAATTTTTAATTCAGCATTTTTAAAGTTTTTTTCCTTTAATATATAATTCTCTTTTAAAATAAAGTCAGCTATGTAATGATTAACTAATTTATCAACAGCGGTCTTTTTTCTTTCATCAAAATTATCGAGCCAAGTGTTATGTTTTTGAATGGTTTTGGTAATTGCTTCCAATTCCTTTTCTAATTGGATATTGACGATTTTTGTTGCAGAAATAACATTAAAAATTTTATCTTTTTTTCGGTTTAAATCTTGCTCAAGTATATCCAATTGAGCCACATATTCTCCCTTTTTCTTTTCAAATTTCTCTAAAGAATTTTGATATTCTTCCTGAAAGTTTTTTCCTAGTTCCTTTTTATTAGGTAACTCAATGTCAAGTTTATCTCTCTCTATTTCAATTTGACCTATTGCATTTTTTATGCAAGTTTGGATTTCCGTTAATTTTTCTGAATAATAGGAATTTAAATTTTCAAGTCTTTTCTCTGGAATTTCTTGAGAACAAAATTTGCAATTATCTGAATTCTTATGCAGTTCAATACCTGTTTGAACCCAATTGAAAAGTCCTTGATCGGAATCAAGCTCAGGAAAAGGAACTGATTTAGGAGCTGAATCTTCCAATATAGATTTAACCTCTTTGGTCAAATCAGGTAAATCCTCAAAAATATTATTCGGAATGTCTATCTGACCATAATTCTTATCTGCTAAAGCTTGATTTCTATATTCTCCTTTTTCTTTAGAGTTTAAACGATAACTTTCTACATCATCTTTAATTATAGAAATTTTAGTTGATATATGGGATTTGTTTAATTGATGTGTTTGAAATGTTTTTGGTAAATATTCCTCTCTTATTTCTTTTGCTTTCGTAGAAAATGCACCATTATTAGAATCATATTTTGTGAATTCTTTAATTAATGGATTATAACGGTTATCTCTGACAACTTCTAGTCTACCGATTGATTTCTCTAAAGTTTCAATCTCAGATTTTATATTTCCAGCAGGATCGCCAAGGTAAAACGATATCGGTTCTATATTCGAGTTAGGATCATCCCAAGTGAAGATTCGGTTTATGTATTCTGAATTGAAAACTTTTACCAATAATGGACAATTTTCAAGTGTATCTTGTTGAATTGACTGATTATTTCCCTGATGATCTATTTCGAATATAAATTCGGAATTTTTAAAATACCTATCACAATCTCTAAATTCCAATGTTTGAAATAGCTTAGAAAATGTTGTTTTACCTGAATAATTCCAACCGTAAATCAGATTCTTCTTTCTGAAAAGATCCAATGAATTCCATTTGAAATCTTTATAAATTCCAAAATCTTTTATCTTGTTTATTTTTGTAATCATATTTGGAGCATTGGCTATAACGGCTACGGTTATCGCAAGTTGCGGGAGTAGGGACGCGGACTTGTCGGATTAACTATTTTCTTTCCTGGTTTCTAAAATTACACTTTTTCGGTAAAACCCGTTATTTGCGATGAACCGATGTTATCTACTGCCCCGTTCACCTTATTAAATTTTTATATGTTCTAATCTTCAAATAAACTTAAAAATCTTTTTGCCAATCCAGTTTTTTGGGGTGAAGTTTTATTATCAATCTCTTCAATTGAATTTTGATAAGCAGTCAAAAACTTTAAAAATTCTTTCTTGAGCTCTTTATTTATATCTCTCATATTTTTATACGAGGAAACATTGATCTGATTAATTAAGTATGGAATTAATTTCTCACTAATTTCAATTCCAAGTTCAGACCGAACTTTTTTACCTATACTTTTAGCTCTAAATTCTATATATTTTCTTTTATCAGCATCGCTTAATAATGTGAAAATACATTTGTAATCAAACCTTGATCTCAACTCGGGAGATATTCTTTTTTGAAAATCTGATTTAGGTATGTTAGATGTAAAAACTATGATAAAACCATTAATGTCCATTTCTTCTCCTAATGAACTTGTCATTTTCCCACTCTCCAAAACTTCTAGAAAGTAATTGAAAAGGGCTGAATTAGACTTTTCAAATTCATCAATTAATAAAACTCCAACGTCGGTTTCTCTAACTTTCATAAAAATTTCTCCATCTTCACTGCCGATGTACCCTCTTGCAGAACCAATTAAAGAGCTTAGAGAAAACTCGTTGCTATAATTACCAAAATTGATCTTCGCAAGTTTTTTATTTCCTTTTAAACAATCAAAAATTGTTCTTGCAACTTCAGTTTTACCAACCCCGGATTCACCCATTAAAAATAGAGAAAGTATCTTATGTTCTTTCAATTTATTGAATACCCGAAATGTTCTAATTTGTTCTTCAAAGTCATCTTTAAACTTTGCGTGGCCATACAAGCGTTGTCTAAATTTTTCAAAGAAATTTTCTAACTCGGATTCATCTAGATCAATTATTTTTCTATGTCTTTTTGTGATCAGTTTTTCATCATCATTATCAACAGTTATTTTTCTTTCTTTATCTGTAAAAGATGCACGATCTATGTCTTCAAATCGATCAACAATAAATCTTAATTCGTATTCTAATTTTTCTTTTTTTGATATATCACAAATCAAGATTGTTTCAGGTTTAAACTGATATATGATTTGCTCCGAAATTGATTGTATTGTCGTGTACTCTGTAAGCGCCGATAAATCAACTATGAGTGTTTCGGGATAAAACTCGCTTATTAATGAAAGGTTATGAATAAATTTTGTAATGCTAACAATTGAATAGCCTTCTAAAGATTTCGATTCTTTGAAATCATAGTAATCTTCCTTCTCATAAAATAGTAAGGCTCTTTCCATTATTCCTACTTTAAGTTTACATTTTGAATAATTGCCAATAGATCTATATAGTGATATTCTGTTTCATCACCGGAACTCTTGAAATTTATTGTATGATTTGTTGTTTTTGTATCATAATGACTTTCTTGAATTCCTTGATCATATTTCTTTCCAGGAAAGGCATTTTGTAATTCACCTAATTCTTGGAAATATTGAAACGAATTTCTCAAATCGTCAACTTTTATTTTTCCTTTGTACAAACCTATAATAGAAACCTTTCCTACGAATAGATCATCCACACTGTATGAACTTTCGAACTCGCTTTCAAAGGTCAGCGGGATTTTAAATAATATATTTTCCTCGGTTTTAAAATTACCTTTAATTTTATATGCATAATCTTTAAACATAGAATTAAAAAGATTATTCATATCAAATCCATTTGTTCCAGGTGCGACTAAATCTTTTAACGCTCCGCTATTTATGAACTTAACAATCCTTAATTCATCTTCATTTTCTAAGTTTAATTTTACATTATCGATTCTTAATAGTTCACCTTCATCAATTGAATTGAAGTCTTTCACTAATTTAGCTTTTTCAATTATATCGCTTAAAATGACGGATTTTGTTGTTTTAATTTCGAAGGTTTCAAATACTTTTTTTGATCCAGAACCCTTTAATTCTCCTGAAGCATCAGCTTCTCCTAGATTAAACAAATCCATAAAACTAAAACCAAGTCTTGTTTTCATAGAAGCTAAACCTTCACCTGAAATATCTTTCGTTACCTCTTTATTCAAAGAAATAACGTTGCTTAACATCATCTTTATTTCGTAGACTTTTGGAAAATTTATATAATATATATTGAAAATCATATTGGTAGATTAGGCTTTGAGATAAACAACTAAATTATCGAATGGATATAACTTAATTATCTGTATATAAATAAGTTATTCAATTTTAATTAACATTAGAAGTGGAATCTTTCTGACGGGGTTGTAGATAACGGTCTCGGTTATCGCCAGTTGGCGGAGTAAGGGACGCGGATTTGTCGGCTTAGTATTGGTTTGTTGGTCAAAGTTAATTATTTTCTTTCTAACGGTGCCGTCTATTGGCGATTAACCGTTGTTGTTGCACTATTGGCGATGAACCGTTGTTGTGCGTTGTTTACTTTAGTAATAATTATATTTAGTAGTTCTTATTTCAATCAATGAATCTGATTCTTTGTCAAATAATTTGACTTTCGTTTTATTCCCTAATTCATCAAGATCCAAAGTTTCATAGATTATTACTTTTTTATCATTATCAAGATCATCAATCTCTATGACCTCCCTCAAATAACCATTTTGGTCATAAAAATTTTGATATTCTGAACTTGCTAAATATTCAACCGTAGAATAATTTTTTGGGTCGTACAGATAATATTTAGTTCGTCCAATACTATCTCTTAAATTTTGATCGAGATAATATCTATACTCAGTTTTTATAGCATCATCTCCAAACGCAGTAATTGTATAATTTCTATCATCAATCCATTCATAAGAACCATATTCCACCAATTTCCCTTCTATCTTAATTTTGAATATACTTTTAGTTCCTTCATTACTTTCTATATATTCTTTTACGGCTACTTTGAGTTTGCCAGATTCGTCAATTGAATCTATTACTTTAATGATGTTTCCTTTTTTATTAAAAATCGCAGTTTGTTTTGAAATCAGGTCGGTTGAATCAATCTTGCTTGAGTAGGATTTAGTAATTATTGATTCTATATTACCGTGTAAACCAAGTTCTTTTAGTTCGGTATAATTCTTTTGAGAAAAAGCATTCTGGAGAATTAAAAAGAATATAAAAAGGAATTTCTTCATAAGTAAATTACGCACAACGGTTACGGTTATCGCAAGTTGCGGGAGTAGGGACGCGGACTTGTCGGATTAACCATTTTTCTTTCTTGGTTTCTAAAATTACACTTTTTCTTATGANACCCGTTATTGGCGATACCCGTTATTGTGCGATGAACCGATGTTGTGCGTTGGCCGTTTACTAAGAATTTGTGGTTTCTTTATTTTCTATCAACTTTATTTTTTTACTGTTCCAATTTAGGATTACGCGATAATTTTTAAAGAAATCCAAGCCAAATATCTTACTTAAATATTGCTCTGAATATACCTTTTCATTTTTTATAGTAGAATTTCCAAATTCTATTTCATCAATTATTCCAGTATAAGATTCTCTGGAAGAATTTTGTTTTCCATAAACACCTATGATGCCTTGAGTATCTGATTTTTTGAAATCTGAAATCTGACCATTTTGTATTTGCTTTTCAAAATCAGAAAATGGCATTACTATTCCTCCATTATAACCTAAATCTACAGGGAAGTTCCAAATTCTTTCTCCATTTATTTTACAAGCAATGGAAGGTAATCCTGCAACTCCAATAAACATTTTATTCTCAATTAAATCATCTGGTAGGCCTAAGTTTGATTCATTATCAGTAATGGTGATTTGTTTTTGTTTAAAATCAATATCCCAAATAGCGTGTTGCATTAAATTTGAACCTATAAATCCGTCAACATTTAAAGAAGCCCAAATTGCAGTAGCGTTGAAATCATTAATTAATGCTGCTGTTCCAACAAAATCTGTCTTTCCAATTTTAATATTTTCAATTCTTGTGTATTTATTTTTTTGACCTTTATTATAAACATCATAAGCATCTACTGAATCGATAGCTTTCATATTTAGACTTTGAGCAAGTTCTTTTGATACAAGAGTTGGTGTTCCAGTGTCTAGGATAAATCTATAAGTCTTATTTTCTATTTCTACAGGAACAATTATCCATCCTTTTTTTAATTCAAAAGGAAGAGTATTTGTGAAGTTTTCTTGTTCTGTTTTACCTTNCTTTAAATATTTAGCCGCTTTGTTTAGAGAACAGCTATTTAATAGAATAAATATTATCAAGTAAATAGATACTTTGGTAAATTTCATTTTATGGATTTTGTTATTTGATTGAAGAATTTCTTACGGCTTACGCACAACGGTCTCGGTTATCGCCAGTTGGCGGAGTAAGGGACGCGGATTTGTCGGCTTAGTATTGGTTTGTTGGTCAAGTTAATTATTTTCTTTCTAACG
>FUFK010045279.1_pt1 | contig 10090 bp, 19 predicted proteins | sample 1021851 | NCBI WGS metagenome assembly FUFK01 (sample SAMEA51879418, study PRJEB19060) | metagenome | reverse complement strand
TATGAAGGTGTCCTTCAGTTCAATTTGATGCTTGAACTCCCTGTCAACCTCAAACCGACCATACTCTCCACCCTTTTCTGGACGCATCTCACCTAGTCCAACACCGAAACCGGCTCTTTGTATTAGATTTAAGATGGTGTTCTGTGTCAGCGATTGGGAGTCAAACTCCATCCGAACAATCATGGACCAGTTGCGGAACTCCGGGCGATAACGTAGGTCAGTGGACCCCATGCCTACCCGAACTATGTCTTCCCGCATCAGAGGGTCTTCTGATTCAAAAGCACACAAATTGTTGACCGTATCATCCGGAATAATGAACAGAGACTTTCTAAGTAAAGTCTTTTCCAGTCCGATGTCTTTGTGAGCAGCATTGATAAAACATCTTTTCAATCCCCCTGCCGGGAACCCAAAACGTCCATCCTCGCAAGTGTAAGCAGCCTCCCTGAATTCTTGTTCAGGATCTCGGGCTTCTCGGTTTTTAACCTTAACCCCCTGATGCTTATCTTTAATCATCTTTATTGCTTTCTCACTCCACTTGTGCTCGATCAAAGCAGAGATTCCCTTGATGCGCGTGGTCAAAATCGACTGCTGCATCTCTTCAAGTTGTATTACGTTACTCATTCCTTTTTTCCTTAGCGGCTGTGCCGCGCTTTTTTATTTTAGAAAGTTTCCTTTCTTACCTATTCAAAGTGTCGTCTTTCAACGCCACTTAAAATTATTCTTCGGTCCAATACATCTCGTTAATTGATGCGTCGATGTGGACGATTGGCTCGTCGGACCTGTTATAAAACTGTCTTAAACCACAAACCAATGGGTTCAAGATTGCGGCCTTCTCCTCAAATTCCATCGATTGATAAACGTCGTAATCGAAAGAGATCGGTATGCGCGTTAGCAAAAACTTTTCCTCGCTGCTGTGTCGCTCGACATAAACATCCACCCCCATGTCCCTGCGTTTGTGTGCATATTGCATCGAGGGATCACAAACCTGGAAGACCGGGCCTTTCGTTTCTTGCGCGTCGAGCTGCTGCTCCCGCTCAAAAAGCTTGTTTCTGAGATCCTCCGTTTCTTTGTACAAACGCCGATGCGCATCTATCCGAAATTCCTCCATTTTAGCTGCTTCAGAATCTGCTTCCTCGATCTTCNACTTCAGCTTCTTGACCTTGTTTTCTAGTCGCTTGACTTTCTTGGTCAACTCTTCGTTCTGCTTCTCCATTTCACTTTTCAAAACCATGCTATTTCTCCTGTTTAAGTTGGTGGTTTGGGCGGCGTTTTGCCGACATTGAAATTACATGTTGCGAGTAGTCAACGCCCGGCGGGAGATGTTTTTGGATATCTCCCATTGCTATGTCCCGAAGGTCCAAGTGGTTCTGCCATTTAAAACCAAAACTGTCTCGCGCCTCGTAGACTATCGCGATGTCATATTTCGCTACTTCCATGTTTGTCCCCTGCTTCTTGTTTGAGAACCGCATCTAACCGCGCACGGTCCTCGGTGCTGATATGCTTCTTTATGTTGAGGATCGACATTCCAAGAGCGTCGATCCCATATTTCGCTTGAAACTCTTCGCAAAGCTCAACGAACGTCATTTTTCCAAAGGCCCGATGATCATGTCCGCGATCTTGCTGCCAAAATCCGCGTCCTGCATGGCCTTCAACGCCATCAGGCCCGCTGCTGCGTTAGATAACTCCGGGAACGACCTGTCAAACGCCTCGGTATCTTCTTCCGCAGCCTCGCTGTCCACAATCAATTTAGCGTGAGGTCCTGAATCTTCATCCTTATGAACCGTTATCAGCATNTTGCCGTCGTTGTATTCCACGTCTTGCTCTATCCGGATGAGTTGACCCTTAAACGTAACCCAAATTACATGTTCGGAGTCTTGCTCCACTAAAAACTTTTCCATTACACCGCCTCCTGTAACGCAGTCACGTTGATCTCGTCGGTGGTTAGGTGGGCATACTCTGGATTGCGGGTGACATTGGCACACAACATCACATTACCTGCCGCATCGTGCTTGAAAGTAAACGCTACGGTGTCGCCCTCAGAAGCTTGCTCGCGCAGCACTGGAGCGGGGATGTTGTAACGCTTGTCCTTGCGTCCGTTCCGACCCGTCACGACATAGAACTTGATTGTCGTTTCGGTGCCGTCCGTGAAGTGCAGCGGCATTTCTTTCTTGCTGCCGTTGGTCATGGTGTCGAAATCGACTCCCAGTAACCGCGCCAAGCGGACCAGTTCTTTGAAGCAGTCCGGGTTACCTTTTTCGATCATGGTTTTGGTCAACGTCTTGCTGACCGGGGGTATCAATAGATCCATTAGTCTTCTTCCTTTTGTTGTAGCTCATCGAGCTTTTTATTGATCTCTTGGAGAGAGGACTGGATGTCACGCAGCACGGCCCACGCTTCTTGTAACTCTTCTTCTGATAACGTGATTTTGATCTCGATCTTTTCCATTCGTTTCTCCAAGTCGGTCATTGATAATAGGGGTATTTAAATAGATATGCAACACGTCGTATATAAAAACTTAAAATTAAAAATCCATTATTTCTCCCATATATTCCCATACTTTTTTCACTTTTGGGGTATTGACGTATGCGATAATATGTTATAATAGGGGTGGGTCATTAAAACCTGCCAAACTGACCCCTTGGCCGTTCTTTAACAGGCCGCTGCTGCGGGAATTGCTGCCGCTGCGGCTACAATTTACAACAACTAAACGGAGGTTCATCCTATGATGGATTTTTATGAAACCGATGGCGGGCGACTATGCCGCACTTTCAAAGACGATTGTGTCGTCAGGTCAATCAGCATCGTTTTACGGTGCCCATATAAAGAGGTCTTCGAAGACCTCATGCATTTGGGCCTTGAGATGGGAGCGTATCCAAACTACGACAAAGTTTGGATCAAGTACATCGAGTCAAAGGGGCTTGTAAAACACAAGCCACCCCGAGACAAAAACGGCAAACTGATCAAGCTGCGCGATTGGGATTTCAAAGGCCGAGCGGTAGTGGTCAACTCCGGGCATTTAACCGCCGTTGATGGTGGAACAGTGACCGACTCTTGGGACTGCCGATATCGACCAGTAAACTCATACTGGGTTTACGCATAAAAAACCGGGGGCTTCGGCCCCCAACTCCTAAACCAACTTAAAGGAAAAATTATGTGCGATACAAAACTTGAGCTTACCGTCCGAGAGGGCGTCAAAATTCAATATCGGTGCGGGGACCACGGACCAAGTGGCGAACGAATCGAATGCGACGAGTGTTTTGAGTACTATCGAGACAAACCGCGACTGAAATCATGGTCCGGGGATTCTTGGCAAGACTGGTGAAAATTAAGGGGCTTCGGCCCCTTTTTTGTTAATTGGCCTATCTATATAGTACTTTTTCAAGAAATTAATTTTTTTAAAAAAATAATTTCAAAAATGCCGGTACTNGTGGGACTNGTGGGATTGCCCAGTAAACACGCGGCTTTCAGCCGTACCGGCACGGTCCCAGCGTTGTTAAACAACGGGACAGTTTTTGTTAAATCGCGTTTTCACATAGGAGTTTTCAGGAAATCTTTTTTTTTATTTTTTTATTTTTACTAAAAAGTACTATATGGTAAGCGTTTTTAATTAGGTAAGATTTGTCGTATGGCAGAACAGGTAATTAAGAAAGAAACCAGAGGCCGACCTCGTGTTAGTGAGGCGACCCGATTGACCGGCAAACAGGTCAAGTTTGTTGAACTGGTTGCNACCCGAGAAGGTCAGGACACTTTGCAGAACCTAGCTATCGAAGCCGGGTTCAGTCCGAAAGGTGCCAACACCCGAGCATACGAAATGCTCAACCCCAGGATTTCTCCACATATATGCAAGGCGTTGCGTGAACGCAGAGAACAACTTGCTGAAAAGTATGAAGTGACTTATGCCAGACACATTCGGGATCTTCAGAAGATCCGTGATGATGCTCTTGCCAATGGAGCTTACTCGGCGGCAGTGCAAGCCGAAAAGGCGAGAGGGTTAGCGCAGGGTAATATCTATGTGAACAAGAGCGAGATCCGTCATGGGTCGATTGACTCCATGAGCAAGGAACAAGTCAAAGAAGCACTAAACGAACTCAAGCGTCAGCTTGGGGAAAAGGTGATTGATGTCGAGCCAGAGCGAGTCGAGCTTCTGGAAGACGCTCAAGTGGCACATTGAAAAATCGGGGCACGATGTCGTACTGACTCGTATTGAGAACTCACAGACTCCCGGTATCCCCGATCTTCTTTTTTGTGACCGCAAGCGCAACCTGCATTTGATCGAGCTGAAGGTAGCCACGGGTTGGAAACCTAAACTTAGTCCTTTCCAAATTAGTTTTGCTGTTCGGCATCAAGCTGCAAGGGCGTGGGTGTTGATCCAGAAATGGCAAAAAGACGAGAACGAAATCTACCTGTACCGCGCTGATCAAGTGATGAAGTTGATGGAGAAAGGCATGAAAGAAGTTAAACCGAAAGAAGTGTTTACGTTGCCGGTTGGTCTGGAACGGTTTTTGATTGCCCTTGAGGATTTCTGAGGACTCGTATAGGATGAATCCCATGAGTAGTTTTAACGTACTGGAAGTCAAAAAATGACTTCCATGAAAAATGTATATCCTTTATAGGAAACATTTAGAAAAGCAGCAGAGGCTGGAGCAGTTACGACAGGATCGTTTGGCGCGTATTGCTAAGGAAAAAAGGTTAAATGAGATTAGAAAACAAAAACTAGCTCGTTTAGAAAACATGGTAAGGAAAAAGCATTTAGAGGCGGGCATGACTCTTGAAGAAATTAATAACGGAGTCTTGTATAGGTAAGGGTTGACACTTAAATAGTTGCGTGTAGGATAACTCCCATACAACAACTAAATAGGAAGTGTTATGTCACTAGAAAAAATCAGCGAGCTTATTAAAGTAGCCCGAGCCGAATCTACCGAGTACGACGACGCTGTGAAGAACGATCCGATCTCTGCCTTTCTTAGCTTGGAAGCGGCAAACAAAATCACACCGCTTGATTTGGACCGCATGATCGCAAACCCCTCGGCGGCTCTTCATGATTTATTTGGAATTGGAATACATCTAAATCCTGAAACTAAAAAGTTTGATAATTGCTTTCATCCACGGTTTGCCAAGTCTTTAACCGTGACGGTTGAGATAGAGAAAAAAGTTACAACAATGGCTAGTGTGACTATCAATATTGATCCCGAAGAAGTTTGGAAGACTCTTGGATACTCCACAGAAGACGTGATCGAACACGATATGGACGTGATGCACTATGTCGATGACTATTTGCAAGAGGTGGATGAGGATAACCATCCTTCCGGTTTGGATCTTGAAGACTTGAAGAGTCAAATGGAAGAAGACTTTCAGTATGAAATGGATGAGTTTCAGTGGGGTAATATTAATTGGAAGGTGAAGAGGTAACTATGTATACAATTTGGTTCCAAGACGGAGGCGGTCGGCAAGAGGGCTTGACTGAAGACCAAATGCGAAAGCAGTCCGAGAGTTTTAGCTTTGATCCCGAAGAAGTAATTACGACGGGTGAAACTTGGACATGGGAGGAGGGGGTCGAGCCTTACGACAACCCCTCATGGAACTCAGAAGAGATTTGCGGCGGTTGTTTTAGGGAGGAAAGGGAATGAAAGATAAATCAATCTGGGGCGTAACCATTGACGGGATCAAGGTAGACACACCACTCAGAACTTATAAAGAAGCGAGGGAGCAAGCGCACTGGATCGCAACCGGTGCGCACTCGTGGTATGGAATTGAGGTTGTTAATTTTGAAAACCCGGTATAAGATAAATCCCACAACTAAACCGGAGACTTAAAAATGACAATTGAACAAACTGTTTTTGATATGATGACGACTTCGACGGGAAGACATATGCTCGACAGTGGAGGCGCGAATGGGCGACACTGGCAACGTAATCAAAAGCGATCCATAGAAGATTTTTTATCTGAACCCGAAGCGGTATTGAGTACCGAGTACGATTACCCGGAAGTTACCGTTTCACTATTTCACAAGCTGACCAGCGGCGTAATCTATCTGGATGAGTTCTCGAAAGAATTTAATTCTTTGCCCTGCGATAATTGGGACGGGGATTATTACGGGACTAGCGTCGAGCAATGCGAGTGGCTAGTAAACCGGGGTTTCGATCAGGCGAACAAAAACGGAAGTTTTAAGGACGCTTGGAACACCTATAATTGGGAAAATAATTTTTCTCAGGTATTGCAGGGTCATGATCTGGTAAACGATGAGGACGAAGATTACGTTTTAATTCAGATCCACCAAGGTGCCGACGTGCGCGGCGGGNATACCGACGCGAAGTTGTTCCGCTTAAATGATTATGTAGAGCCGTGGCGGGNGGNGGATGATCGCGCTTACTTTTCGATTGATGGTATTAACGGCGCGACGATGTTTATTGATTGCACGGGTTCCGAATTGGAAAGTGAGGGCACTCGTTTAGATGAGGAAGATATACGCCTGATAAAAGAAAAAACGGGCGGCAATTTGATAGGCGAGATTGATAAAGATTTTTAGCACCTGGCTAAATAAAAACCTCCGTTTATGCCCCGGTTCGCCGGGGTTTTTTTTGCCTGTTAGATATGCGATGATCCGATACTCAATCAACGAAACGGAGAAACAAATGGTAGCTAGAATAGCGCAGGAAGAAATTAGGGATTCGGAAACCTTCGAACTAATCGAAGCCCAGATCATAGAATGTGAGTGCAAAGCGCACATACAACTCTGGGATAGCTGGGCGAACGGTTGCGAGACTTGCGGACGGGAATATAACGGATCTGGTCAAGAGCTTGCCCCGCGAGAATTTTGGGGCGAAGAGACGGGAGAAACTTTTGTATAAACGAATTAAAAAAACCGATTTATCGGATGAGATCTGGAACGCGACGGCGATTCAACTGGGACGAATACAAGTAGAATTTGAGGCTTTATACACTAATAAACCGCAAGACATTCAAACGGATGAGCTTTTAAGGATCTGCAGCCGGGAAGAACTATCGTATAAATGTTTCGAATATTTAGAACGTCGGTTGATCACTGAAAAGGCCCCGCAATAGCGGGGTTTTTTTTGGCTGCGATTAGTCTTATACTGTCAGTCCAATCAACTAAACGGAGACTAAATTGGAAGAAACAAAAAAATATATAGAAGTGCCACCGCCAAGCTGGGAGACGTGCGCGAGGATCTGGGCCGCCGCGGTTGAACACGGAACCGAAAATCTAACCAGCCGCGCAGCCGCTCGCGAGGAACTTATCCGAATGGGCGCGTTATNAGNNNATANNTGAANNANAACTAAACGGAGNNANNNACTAATGGAATACGATTTTGTAATTGACTTAGGCAAACCCGAACGAATGAACCTCCGGGCTGCCGAACTTGTTCTTGAATGGGAATACAACCCCACGCAAAACCAAAGCTATCCGGGCGTTTCCGCCGAACAACATTCGGGCGTTGAATGGTATGTTCAAGCTTGCGGATTAATCCCAGACTTCTATGCGCGAGCTATTGACGAATGGGAAACCGAAAACGGCGCGGGCTGTAACACTGACGATCCCCGCGGGGAACAACCCACCTTGTCTGAGATTGCCGAGCGAATGGATACGATTTATGGGTTTGGCGGTTTCCGCTCTTATTTGTGGCAGGGTAAGGTTTTNGATGATGGNACGTTTGAAGCTTTGCCTACTGACGATGACGAACAAGACCCGCCGTTAATTCCTTATGTTCATTTAGTGCATCCGGCGGAGAGGCACTTGGAATGTTTCATTTATCCATACGGGGTTGTTACCCTCCGGGATATTAAAACCGGCGAAACGAAAACGGCGCGATTCGATTAGATCCCGCCGCCGATCCACAAGACCCCGGAGCGATCCGGGGTTTTTTTTGTCTGCGATCCCTCTTATACTGTCAGCTCAACAAAACGGAGAAACAAATGGAATTAATTAAAGGCGGCCGAGAATACCAAGGTTATCGAGCGGGGTATCAACAGCTCATCGTTTTAGATGATGGTGTGAAATTGGCGATGATTTCTCGACCCGGATACAACGGCGATCCAAACCAATACCACAACGATCTAATTGCTTTTTGTGATACGGGAGAGATTTATAGCGTCCACCCGCCCGAGAATGGATTGGCCGGGGTGCGCTGGGAGGTGGACGAAAACGAAAGAAACGAGTTGTTCAATGTCTCGACTCGTTTTCGAAAGCTGGTAGAACAACAAAACGAACGGAGAAACTAATGGAACAATTAACAAAAGATGATTATCTGAAAGTGGCAGATCAATTAACCGCGATAAATCCCCGATGGCAGAAACAAGTTAAGAAGTGGGGCCAAGCCATGCGGCTAGTTGACTACTGGGTTGACGAAGGTTTCCGAGCGGAGGAGCTTGGGTTCGAGAGAGCGCACCGGATCGCTTTGGCTAACGAAGAAAAGTATTTCGACCGAGTTCACGAAATCGAGTTTTCATTACCTAAACGGGAAATTGCGAACGCCGTTCGACAGTTGAACAACAAACTAACCGCTCAGTTTGTGGACGATCTGGGCGCAGGGGAGGCATGGTCATATAATCATTTGACTGTAACTCAGTTGTAGCCCGTAAAAATCTACAGAGCTGCCCCGGTTCGCCGGGGTTTTTTTTGCCTACCATTTAAGAGTGTAACCGGCCCCGGCCCGCCGCCCGATCCCCCCGCCAAACGTACCGCGGCCCGAGGTTTGGGAACTGGGCGGTTCGAACCGCGATCCCCGCACCGTGGTGGAAGTCATTTTTTCACTTCCATGGAAGTCATTTTTTAACGTACACGATCCCCGGCCCGCGATCCTCCGACCCGATCCGCGCACCGATCCGATCCCACGCCGGGACATATTTTGTCAGCATGGGAGCCAGATTCCAGGACGACAAGACAACGCACACAAAACGGGCTCCGGGTCCCCCGGACAATCGAGGCTATCCGGGAGCCACGATCCGCGACCCGGCGGCCGCGATCCACGCGCCGCGCCGCGCTGGCTGGCGAGCGTGTAAAGGTGCAGGTTTTCCGCAAACAATCACATAAAAAATCAAACGGCTTTCACTGATTAAAAAAAGTGCTATTCTTAGCCCCTGAAACGCGATTAGGGACCCCTATGAGCCTTAGTCTTGAAACTTTTGACGAAACACAACAATTACGCCTAGAACTGCGTCTGAAGCAGTTAGAGAAGCTTGAAGCTTGTCAGGATGAATTTATTCCATTTGTAAAAAGCATGTGGCCCGGATTCATTGCAGGGCGGCACCACTACATTATTGCCGAGAAGCTAGAAGAAATTGCGAGCGGCAAGTTAAAACGTTTGATCATCAACATGCCTCCGCGGCACACGAAGAGTGAATTTGCATCATTTCTCTTTCCTGCGTGGATGATCGGCCGTGATCCGTCGATGAAAATCATACAGGCTACGCACACGACTGAACTGGCCGTGAACTTCGGCCGTAAGGTCAAGAATCTTCTGGAGACTGACGAATACCGTGAGGTTTTTGAAGCGACCCAGCTATCGGCAGACAGTAAGGCGTCGGGCAGATGGGACACAAAATCGGGTGGTATGTANTATGCNGTNGGCGTTGGTTCGAACTTGGCGGGCCGTGGTGGTGATTTAATTATNATTGACGANCCNCACTCGGAGCAGACGGCGATGTCGGCCAGTGGTTTTGAAAATGCGTGGGAGTGGTACACCGCGGGTCCCAGACAGCGTTTACAGCCGGGCGGAGCGATAGTTCTGGTACAAACCCGGTGGTCCGAGAAAGACATGACGGGAAATCTGATTCGTCAGATGACTAAAGATCCGAACGCGGATCAGTGGGAGGTAGTCGAGTTACCTGCCATATTACCGAGTGGCGAGCCGACGTGGCCTGAGTTCTGGAAACGGGAGGAACTGGAATCGGTCAAGGCGTCGATACCGCCTTATCAGTGGAACGCGCAGTATCAACAGGCTCCGACCTCGGAAAGTCTGGCGATCCTGAAGCGTGAATGGTGGAACGTGTGGGAGGGTGAAGGCATTCCGAACCTTCAGTATGTGATCCAGAGTTACGATACGGCGTTCTCGAAACGCGAAACAGCGGACTA
>FUFK010052374.1_pt1 | contig 10091 bp, 13 predicted proteins | sample 1021851 | NCBI WGS metagenome assembly FUFK01 (sample SAMEA51879418, study PRJEB19060) | metagenome | reverse complement strand
ATGACAAGTTTTGAAGAGACGAGACTTTCTCGTGAGCAAATTGGGAAAGGTGCAAAATATCTTAAAGAAGGAATGGAGGTTAATGTTATTTTTCATAATGGAAAGGTTTTAGAAGTTGAACTTCCTATTACTATTACCTTAAAAGTTACAGAGACGGATCCAGGCGTTAAAGGGGATACTGCGAGTGGGGGCACAAAACCAGCTATTCTAGAAACAGGTGCTCAAGTTATGGTTCCTTTATTTATTTCTATTGGAGAAATGATTAAAATTGATACTCGTAACGATAGTTATCTAGGACGTGAAAACTAATGGCTATGAAATTAGATCATGAAGACCTAAATCGCTTAATAGAAAAAATCTCATCAAGCGATATTCAAGAATTCTTTTTAGAGGGAGAGGATTTTAAACTTGAAATTAAAAGAAATTTATACGGGAACCACTCGACTAATAACTTAATCGCACTCAATCCTCCAGGAAATACAGTAATAGCTTCTCAAACAGCTACAAAAGAGAATGTATCAATTAATAATGCTTCTGAGACTGCGCAAGTGGCCCCTCCAGGACGCTCAGATCTTACCGAAATCACTTCTCCTATGGTTGGCACATTCTATAGGGCTGCCGCGCCTGGAGAGGACCCATTTGTAGAGATAGGTAGCAATGTTAAGGTTGGGCAAACTATTTGTATTTTAGAAGCTATGAAATTAATGAATGAAATTGAATCGGAATATAATGCTGAAATAGTTGAGATACTTGTCGAGAATGGAACTCCAGTTGAGTTTGGGCAAGTCTTAATGCGAGTTAAGCAGGCTTAAATTTTTTTGTGAATTCGATAGCAGTTTTGATGGCTTCAATCATGCTTTGAGATTGAGCTATACCTTTACCCGCAATATCAAAACCTGTTCCATGATCAGGTGATGTCCTTATAAATGGTAGACCTAGAGTTGTATTTACTGAAAAGTTTTGAGCAATAACTTTCATTGGTATTAATCCTTGATCATGATACATCGCTAAAATACCATTATGTTTTTCTGCTGATAAATCTTTCCAAGCTTTTGCCGAGGAATTCCAACAACTATCAGGAGAAATTGGACCAGAAATTTTGACATGTTTATTTTTGTTGCTCCATGTAGTAATTGAATTATGAATAAATTCTTTTTCTTCATTTCCTAAAATTCCATCTTCACCAGCATGGGGATTTAATCCTGCAACTTTAAGAATAGGGCATTTTTCATACATAGTACAAAACTTTGATAGAAGATCAAGTTTTGAATGGATTAAATTCAAAGATAGTTTTTTTGGAACTTCGCAAAGTGGGATGTGCGTTGTAGCAAGTATTGTGTTAAATCTCCAACCTGTGGAAGGTGATTTTGCAGTGAATAGCATTCCAACATTTTCTACTTCACAAGTCTTTGCTAAAACTTCAGTCTGCCCAGAAAAATTATGACCAGCTAGGGACCAGGATTTTTTGCAGATAGGGCCAGTTACTAGTCCCGCATTGGGATCTTCCCTCACAATTTCGATTGCTTTTTTCAAGTAATAAAAACTTGCATTCCCATAAATTTCCTCAGTTTTATTACCTTCCAATGAGACTTTCATATCATAAATTTTGTAATTATTTGGATCTACAATATTTTTTACGCCAATTTTCCTGAGATGCGTGTAGGTATTTTGTAAAATTTTTTTTGAACCAACTAATGAAATATTTATATTATTCTGAATATCTTTCGATTTGAGTGCTTTTAATATTATTTCTGGACCTACGCCTAATTCATCACCGACGCTAATAACAGCTCTAAATTTTGTCATTATAGTTAAAACACTTAACCTTAATAATAACTTTCGAGTAAAAAAGTTTTGTTTTTAAATAGTATTTCAAAATTAAAAAACAAAATATAACCTTTTAATTTATTTATTGAATCTTTAAGAGACAATCTTTAAGCCCTAATTTATAGTTACTAAAAGAAAGTTGATACCCTAATTCCTTGCATAATAATTTATTTGAAACTTTTCTATTTTCCATCCAAAATGATTGTGCAATTGGAGATAATTCTTTTTTTGCTTCTTCAAATAAAATTGGTTCTGGCATTTGTAACCCGAGTAAATCGTAACAATACTGAATAACTTCTATCTGAGAACAAGGCTCGTTATCAGCAATATTAATTATCTGATGAAACTTTAAAGATTTTTTGTTTTGTAATAAATAGATTATTGCATTGGTAATATCGGCAACATGAATCCTTGAAAAAACTTGGTTTTGTTTAGAGATGATTTTAATTTTTTTATTTTGAATAGCTTCAAAAGTTGATCTTCCAGGTCCGTAAATACCAGGTAGTCTAAAAATTTGTATTGGTAGATCTGATTTTATCCACTCAGATTCGCAATATAATCTTCTTTGACTTCTTTTTTGCATTGGATTAGTTTTATCTTGTTCTGAAACCCATTGCCCATTTGTATTACCATATACTCCGGTTGTAGATAGATATCCAACCCACTCAAGAGATGATTTTTTTAATTTATCTTTTAATAATTTTAGAACTGGATCTTCGCCATTTTTGTCAGGAGGAATACAGCTTAAGACATGAGAGACTCCATCAAATATTTCTTCTTTAGGAAGAATATTTTTCTCACTGTCAAAGACAAAATTATTTGGATCATTTTTTTTTAACCGTGAGCTTGTTTTTACCGAGCAACCAAAATTTCTGATTGTTTTTGCAAAAAAATTACCACTAAATCCACACCCAAATATTAAAAACTTTTTATTTGCCAAATTTTCCATATATCTGTATAGTAGTACAAATGTATTATAATAAAAATGAAGACTTTAATCGTTTCTGAGAAAAAATTAAGAACTTTACGAATTCAAGAAAAAAGTTTTCATTTTACAAATAAGTTCAGAAGTTCAATAACCTTTCTTGATTATAAATGTTTTCAAAAATTATTTCCTATTGTTATTTCTTTTTCAGTAATTTTAATTTTTCCAGAATCTCCAAAAAAATTAGAAACTATTTGCGAGAAATACCATTCTCCAAAGGTATGCAATGTTTTGTAGTTAGGCAGCTTTATAATCCGAATCACTTTCCAAATGTTTTTTCTGGTTTTTTTCAAAATTTGGATTAGCCCACTGTAATAATCGAATGGCTAATCTTAAATCTCCTTCCAGCCAAGCTCTAATTGCCATTGCTCGTCTAGGATCATAAAATTTCTGTCTTCTGTACCAATACATTGCATTTTCATTAGATTTATCACCATTACAAGATAGGCATGCTGGAACACAATTTGCGGTAGTGTTTAATCCTCCTTGACTCTGTGGTAAAACATGATCAATTGATTCGGATGGTTTTCCGCAGTAGATACAGCTTTTTCCAGTAAATCTATGTATTGACTTTCGCCATTGTCTCAATCTAAGTTTAGGACATAAATCTTCCAAAAAAACCGCATCATTAATATGCATTCAGTCAATTTAATTAAATAAATAATGACTTATGTAGTTTAAAAGTCAATAATTATTTATAACTTTTTGAGACAAATTTTCCTGCAAAAAAATATTTAAGTATAGATAGATACAAAAGAAACTTTTATAAATAATTTGAGTAAATATCTTTGTTTTATTTACTTTAATAGGATTAATAACTATATCTATCAAAGGTTTCTTCAGAATACTCATCATTAACTTCTTCTAATTCTTGTTCTAATTTTTTTCTTTTTTCTTTTTTTTCTTTAGCTTCCTTTGCTTTTCTTTCTTCTTCTTTCTTTAACTCTCTTGCTAATTGTCTATTTGGATGGAGTTGATCTAAATATTCAACACAAAAACCGAATTGTTCTTTCTCTCTTACTACTGTTTCAACTATTTGAGATGCTGCTTGTTTAGGGGAAACCTTAAAAATGCCTCCTTTTTGTTTTTTTATATAGGTATAGGCAGCTTCCCAACTGCTTTCATGGTCATTACCGCCGTCTCTCATAGTGCAAAATATTTCTGCACCAAATGAACCTGCATTGGCTTTGGGTGTAAAAAGTGCTAAAGGAGCAAATATTACAATAATTAAAAATAAAGCTTTTTTTTCTTCGAAAACTTTCATTAACGTATGAATCTATATATAAAAATTATCTTTTATTCTCATTATGTCTAGACAAATTTAAGATTTAATAACGCCGAAGTAGTTTAAAAGTTTTACGATCATAGGAAGTAATAGGAGAACAGTAATTAATCTAACCGCATGAAGACTAGCAACTGCTGGCCCAACACCATATTCTGAACCAACAAGACTCATCCCACTAATACCACCTGGGGCTGCACCGAGAATTGTTGTAATAACATCAATATGAAGTAATCTGCTTGTCCATAAACCAATTGCTAGTCCTGTGAAAACTAGGGTAAAGGTTATTAAAATTGCAGGCTTCCATAAAGTTTGCAGTTCAACTAAAGATTCCTTCGTTAATGCTGTACCGATTACGGTTCCAATACCAATTTCTAGTATTGTCCTTGTGCCATTTGGCCATTCTGCTACGGAAACTTTATCACTAATACTTAGTAAGCTTGCTCCAATTATTGCTCCAGCTAGCGGTGCAGCTGGAATTCCAGTTTTCAGTGCTAAAGCTCCAAAAATTCCCCCTGCTAAAATGTAATAAATCAGATTAATATTTGGCATGTGATTTTATATATATATTTGGACATAATATAAGAAATAATTTTTTTAGCTTGTGTTTTGGCAAAATTTTTTTATTGTTAGTTTTTTTTCAACCTAAATTAAGGAAATATTTAGAAAAATTTAATTATATTTTTCATTTTTTAAATGTAAAATTTTGAATTTTAAAAATTTGATTAAAAATTTTACTCATAATGTCCCCATTAGTTGGCATAATAATAAAAAGCATGATTTATTATGGCTTCACCAATTTCTTACAAAAGCAATAAAAATCCCATTAAGAAAAAGCTTTCTTTTTTTGAAGGTGGACATCAACTTGAAAAATTAGAGTTTGCTCTTGCTATAGCCCAAACTAAAGGGGATGAAAAAAAATCTCTCATTTTAAGGAAAAAGATAGTTGAATTAGGAGGGAATGTAGAGGAACCAGGAACTTAAACGAAATTTTAACTTTTTAAATATTTTGATGCTAACAGCAACGCCTCTCCTGCCTGTTCAGTTGTGATTCTTCCTTCTTCTAAAAGAGTATTGCTAATTGCGGAAATAACCGTAATTACGTCCCTGTCATTTATATACCCCAAATGCCCTACTCTAAATATCTTTCCTTTTAAATGATCTTGTCCGCCTGCTAATAAAATATCAAATTTACCCTTTATTTTTTTTCTGAATTGTTCGGCATCTATTTGCTCTGTTTCTACTGCTGTAATAGAGGGACTTAAATGATTTTCATCACTAAATAATTTAAGATTTAAAGCTTTCACAGCACTACTTATTGCAAGTTTATGCCTATTATGTCTTGCAAAAATCCCCTCTAACCCTTCTTCTTTCATCATTTTTAAAGACGCATCCAATGCAAAAACTAAATTTACAGCTGGGGTATATGGATTGCTATTAGTTGCGAGACTTTTTTTGTAAGACTTTAAATTTAAATAAAACTTAGGTAAATTGGATTTGTCTGATGCTTCCCATGCTTTTTTGCTCATAGATATGAAGCTCAAGCCTGGTGGAATCATGTAACCTTTTTGAGAGCCTGAAGCAACAATATCTAATCCCCATTGATCTACAGGAACATTACATGCTCCAATACTTGTTACGCAGTCAACAATAGAGAGTGCTTGTTCATGCTCACGAATATAAGAACTAATTGTTTCGAGATCGTTAATTACACCAGTAGAAGTTTCAGAGTGAGTCAAGATAACTGCTTTTATTTCTTTTTGTTTATCTTGTTCAAGTATCTTTTTGAATTCCTGCGGATCTAATGCAGTACCCCATTCAGCATCAATTGTTATCACTTGCAAACCGAATTCTTTCGCTACTTTTACCCATCTTTCACCAAATTTTCCATTTTCTCCGCAAATTACCTTGTCTCCTTTGCTAAGAGTATTTATTATTCCAGCTTCCATAGCAGCTGTCCCACTACCAGTAATTGTTAATACATCATTTTGAGTTTGATGAAGCCATTTTAGATTTGTGGTAGTTATTTCCATTAGGTCTTGAAATTCTTTACTTCTGTGCCCTATTGGGTGCTGCCCTAAAGCTTGTAAAACTTTTTCTGGAACTGGTGTAGGACCTGGAATCATCAATGATAATTTTTTTTGTATGGCCACTTTTTATTTAATAAGTCATTCTTAGATTAGTTGTCATTAAATATTTTTCAATTACTTGATTTGAAAAAAGGACTTTCTTTACCTTTATGGGTAGCTGCAGCTGCTAAGTCAGCAGTAAAAAAATTGTTAGGATTACCATTTGAAAATTATGAATTAATTAAAATTCCTAATAAAAATGAACTGATTAAAGTTGAAGTTCATTCTGCTGCTTTGATTAATGGCAATTTAAATGCGCTTGGAATTTCTTTTGCTCAGTCTGGTTTGAGTCTTGATCTAACACAAAATCTAGAAATATGGACATTAGCTGCCTTACACAAAATTTCAGGAAATAATCAAAAAGATAGGATTAACTTTATTGCAGGTTATGGAGTTGGGATAAGAGAAGGTACTTCAGAAATATGCATGTCTGGTTTTGCAAAATCAGTTATTTATAAAAATTTAGTTGATATTATTCCAGAAGGACTTTTCTTGAATTTGGAAATTATTTTTCCAAAAGGCAAATTTTTAGCAGAGAGAACCAGTAATAAATCGTTTGGTATCGTAGAGGGATTATCTATAATTGGGACTAGTGCGGAAACTTATTCAAGTGCATCACCAGATCAATTAAAAAATGCAAAAAGCCAGATTGAGGCAATAATAAAAAATGATTTTGATGGAACAATAGTTTTTGTAATTGGTGAGAATGGTTTAAATTTGGCAAAAAGTTGTAATATTCAATTTCCAATTGTCAAAGTAGGCAATTGGATTGGACCTTTATTAGTTCATGCTGCAATTAAAAATATAAAAAATGTAATTCTCTTTGGTTACCATGGAAAATTAATTAAGCTTGCGGGTGGAATTTTTCACACTCATAATCATTTAGCGGATGCTAGAAAAGAGATTCTCGTTTCTTTAGCTGTTGATGAGAGAATTCCTATGGAAATGATTATTCAATTATCGAAATCAAATAATATTGAAGATGCATTATTACTTCTTGAGGGATTTAACAAATCGAAAGCTGATAAATTATTGAATAAATTAGCCATTACCATTGAAAAGCGTTCTTTTGATTACGTTAATAGATATACAAAAACCGAAATGCAAATTGCAGCGGTAATTTTTGATAGAAAAAGAAAAATAAAATGTTTAGGAGTAAATGGAAAAAAATATATTTCTGATTTTCAATGCAACTAATTTTGATCGATTATGCTTTTTATATAATTTGAGCTAACTTTTATACATGAGTCAAAAATTATTAAAAAAAGAACGAGATCCTTCCATATTGATTTTAGATTTTGGATCTCAATATTCTGAATTGATTGCTAGAAGAATTAGAGAAACAAACGTTTTTTCTCTCGTAGTAAGTAATAATATTTCAATTGAGGATATTAATGAGATTAGTCCAAAGGGGATTATCTTAAGTGGTGGACCGAACTCTGTATATGATCAAAATGCACCCAAATGTGATGAGAAAATTTTTAATTTAGGAATTCCAATCCTTGGAATATGTTATGGCATGCAATTAATGGTTCGAGAATTGGGAGGGTCAGTTGCTCCAGCAATAAAAAAAGCTGAATATGGTAGAGCTCCTATATCTATTGATTCAGATTGTGATTTACTTTGCAATGTTCAGGATAAATCTATTATGTGGATGAGTCATGGAGATTCAATAAATTTTTTGCCTGAGGGATTTAATAGAATTGCACATACAGAAAATACATTACATGCAGCTATTGCAAATAATGAAAAGAAATTATTTGGAGTACAGTTTCACCCTGAAGTAATTCATTCAGAGTTTGGAATGTCTGTAATTAAAAATTTTGTTTATTCAATCTCGAGTTGTAATGCCGATTGGACTACTGATACTTTTTTGGAAGAAACAATTCCAAGTATTAGGGAGCAAGTTGGGGACAAAAAAGTTTTACTTGCTTTATCTGGGGGTGTTGATTCATCAACTCTTGCTTTTCTCCTTAATCAGTCTATTGGTAGTCAGCTTACATGTATGTTTATAGATCAAGGTTTTATGAGAAAAGGTGAACCTGAATTTTTAATGGATTTTTTTGATAAGAAATTTCATATTAAGGTTGAATATATTAATGCTAGGAAGCGATTTGTAAAAAAATTAGAGGGTGTTACTGATCCAGAAGAAAAAAGGAAAATTATTGGTGGTGAATTTATAAAAGTATTTGAAGAGGAGAGCAACAGATTAGGACCATTTGAATATTTAGCCCAAGGCACCCTTTATCCTGACGTTATAGAGAGTGCTGGAACTAATGTCGATTCAAAGACAGGGGAAAGAATTGCTGTAAAAATAAAAAGTCATCACAATGTCGGAGGGTTGCCTAAGGATTTGCAGTTTAAACTAGTTGAGCCATTGAGAAGATTATTTAAGGATGAAGTGCGAAAACTTGGAGGAGCTTTAGGTTTGCCTGATGAAATAATCAAGAGGCATCCTTTCCCAGGTCCAGGATTAGCAATAAGAATTTTAGGTGAAGTAAATGATGAAAAATTAAATTGTTTGAGGGATGCAGATTGGATAGTTAGGGATGAAATAAAAAAAGCCGGGNTGTATAACGATATTTGGCAAGCATTCGCGGTATTGTTACCCGTTAAAACCGTTGGGGTCATGGGGGATAAAAGAACTTATTCTTGGCCAATAGTTTTGCGTTGTGTCTCGAGTGAGGATGGAATGACAGCTGATTGGTCAAAAATACCTTTTGATATTCTAGAAAGAATCTCTAATAGAATCGTTAATGAAGTAGTTCAAGTCAATCGAGTTGTTTATGATATTACAAGTAAGCCTCCTGGCACTATTGAGTGGGAGTGATGGGTGGTAAGGGAACCCAGTTATAGTCTCAAAAAGTAGGTTACACGTGGGTTACACGTGAGATTTCTGTTAACCTATTTGCAATGGATCTCAGCATCGAGGTTACACNTAGGTTACACGTGAGGGTGAAATCTCATCTCTATAGAGAAATCGTATAAAAATAAATTTCTCTACACTTTCCAAGTTTATGGTTTTATTTTTTGAGTAATGGCAAAAGAAACTACGCATATAACTCGCTATTACGACGCTGTACCTCCTTATGGCAGCGCGTTTAAATTTTCGGAAAGGAAATATGAAAGCGATACTGACAAGGATCATGATGTTTCATATTCGAATGACCATTTTGAGTTAGAGAGTTCTAATCCTGCCGATACTGTTAAAGTTGCAACTTATTTGAGAGAGAAGCAATATAAACCAAATGAAAATATTAAAAAGGATTATTACTACGTTTGTGAATTTAAATGGCAACCATATAGAAAGATTAAAGAATATAAGAATAGTGAAGATATTACATATGAAGGTGACGAGACTATAGAAACAAGTCATTTACTTTTCTGGATTTATTGGGATGACGATTTTAGTTGTTGGCAGAGANNTCCNGCATTTGCTTGTAGGNATGCATCTTCACATNATGAGGCAGGAGATTGGATGATGAAAGAAATAACTGCTGCAGGGAGTGAAGCACATGATTCTGATTACTTCAAAAATGGAACACTAGAAATATTAATTTGATTATTTTTATGAATAAATTTATCTAAATTTCTTCATCATAGTTTTTAATAATAGATAAAATTTCTTCTTTTAACTCCTCCTTTAGATTCTCTTCTTCCTCAGGACTATAAACAACAAATTTGTAATAAGTATCTGAAAAACGGGGAATGTCAGGTCCCTCTTCTTCATAATAATCAATAGAAGGACAACGCATTAATAGATCAATCTGATTTATTTCATCCATAACTATATCGTGCTCTTCATCAGTCAATGACAATCCACCCCAGGAAGGTAAGTCTCCCCTTACACCATCCATTAAACTGCCTT
>FUFK010071318.1_pt1 | contig 10093 bp, 8 predicted proteins | sample 1021851 | NCBI WGS metagenome assembly FUFK01 (sample SAMEA51879418, study PRJEB19060) | metagenome | reverse complement strand
TTCCTTTAGAATTACAAAAAGAATTATCAGAAATTGGTATTTTTTAAAAAATAATTTTAAAAATTGATAGATAATTTTTTAAAAAAGGCTTTATCATTAAAGTTTATTTTTTTTTCAATCTTTAATGAAGAAAATAATGCTACTTCACTTTTTTTAATTGGTTCTATTGGCAAAACTTTTAACTCATTGGATTTAAAAGTTTGCCCTGTTGATGTTATATCAATAACAACTTCTGCTACTTCATTTTTAATTAAACCTTCAGTTGCTCCTTGACTATCTATTAATTTATAATCTGTGATACCAAACTCTTTTAAATACTTTCTTGCTAAATTATGATATTTAGTAGCTATTCTCAATCTGTAACCCATTTTGCGTCTAAAAGTGTTTGCAACATCGTCTAAATCTTCAAGATTATTAACATCTATCCAAAATTCAGGTACAGCAATTACAAGATCTGCACGGCCAATTCCAAATTTAATTAATTCTTTAACATATTTTTTCCATTCTGGTATTTTTTCTTCAATTAAATCCTGACCCGTTACACCTAAATCAAGATCTCCTTTTAGTAATAATGATGGAATTTCAATTGGAGGTATTAAAAATAATTGTATGTTAGGAAAATCTGTCACTTTAGCTGCATAACTTCTGTCATCATCAGACGTTAATATTTTAATCCCTTTGTTTTTAAACCAATTTAAAACTTCTTTTTTTAATCTTCCTTTAGAAGGTATACCTAATTTCATTATTTAATACCTTGGATTAATTTAAAGTTGTTTAGGATCTCCGGCCTTATAATACCTCCTACTGAATTTGTTGATTTATCATATCCTTGTAATTTGCTTAATATTCTAGTTAATTCGTTATATCTTCCTCCTTGAGCAAATGGTATTGAATTTATTTGTTTTTTTGGTCCTAGTTCAAATACAAAACCATCATAATATTCCATTGATGTTCTGCCAAAGCTGACCTCAAAATCAATTTTTTTAACATTTATTCCTAGTTCAGATAAATTATCCAAACGGTTTTCCAATAACATTGATGCTTTTGTCAAATAGTCATGTGAGTAGGTTAAGTTATTGATTTTTTTTGGAGCATCAACTAAAGAACATGAGATTTTTAACAAATTTTGTAATAATTTTACGTCATTATCTTGTAATTGATTATTTACAATATCATTGGATAATTCTGAAACCCTTTCGATAATATCTTTTTTTGTTCTTAAGCCAATTGTAGAATTATAACTATTTATTTTTTCCATTATCTTTCCTGAATTAAATAAATCAATTATTTCCTTTTTTTCATTTTTTATGAAATGAATACTATTTGAAAAATACTTTAAAACATGTAAAAACCTTTTTGGCCTCCACAACTGTCTCAATAAAGCATTTTTACACCTCTGATTAATTTCTAAACCATTAATAGCTGATCTCAATACTCCAAGGTCGCCTGTCACAATTTTTAGATCAGTTAGACCAACAGCTTTTCTTATTATTGAAAATAATTTTGCATCCTCTTTAGCAATATCACTTCCACCAAAACACTCAATTCCAACTTGNAGGTATTCNNAAGGTCTTGAACTCAAATAATCTTGTTTTCTCCAAACCTTACCCGAGTAACAGTATTGAGCATTTTTTGTATTAGTTTTTATATGTAACTGTACTATAGGTACTGTAAAATCNGGTCTTAACATCAAATTACCTTTNACTGGATCATTGAATATGTAAGTTCTAGAATTTAATTCCTCACCATAAAGATCAAGCAACAAATCTGACTGTAATAANGTTGGTATTTCAACATAATTGGAACCAATTTTTTCAAATATACTAATGAGTCTCTCTAATTCCCTTTTTAAAGAAATACGATCATTACCTATTGATGANAACCTTGACACTTAATTTACCTTAAAATTAAAAATTATTTGGGTAATTTGTTATATAATCTATCAACTTTTCCCTTGATATTTCCACTTGAGCTGGTTGGTCTTTCCATTCCTCATGACTTTTGATATGGCTTGATATCCTAGAACCTAATTCTAGGTCTTTAATTTGAACTACACCTTTGTTCAACTCATTAGAACCCATTATGATAGCAAATTTACTTCCTCTATTATCAGCATATTTTAATTGTCTACCTAAATCTTTTGGATTCCCTTGATATAGTTCTGACTTTATACCTGCTCTTCTTAGTTCAATTACAATCTTTTGATATTCGCTTAATTTATCTTTTTCCATAATAGTAATAATGATTGGACCTTTTTCATCAGTTTCTGCTTTTGATTTCATCTGATTTAAAGCAAATAATAATCTATCAACACCTAATGAAAAACCAGTGGCAGGAATAANCTGACCTGTGAATCTTTTTATCAAATCATCATATCTTCCTCCTCCAGCAACTGAACCAATTTCATTTACAGTGCCATCTTCATTCTCTATTTTTTCGGTTAATTCTACTTCATACACTGGGCCAGTATAATAGCCAAGCCCTCTAACTGTACTAGGACTGACTCTNATTCTGTCCTCAAAAACTCCAGCAGCTTCAGATAATTCTAGAATTTGCTCAATTTCTTTAATTCCTTGATTTCCAGTAGCAGATTCGCCAANAAGATCTTTTATATTTTTTAAAGTTTTAATATTATTANCCTGTTTCATATTTATAAATTGTAAAATATGATCAATTTGTGCTTTGTCTAAATTTGCTCCACTAGTGAAATCCCCACTATCATCTCTTCTGCCTTTTCCTAATAAGTCTTTAACACCTAACAACCCTAATCTATCAATTTTATCAATNGACCTAAGAACCATATCGCTTAGATTTTGATCTATTCCATTGTTATTTAAAATACCAATTGCCTCTAAAATTCCATTCAGAATTTTTCTGTTATTTAGATTAATTACATATCTATCTTTTCTAATTCCTATTTTCTCAATAATAGTTGAAAGCATTATACACATTTCTGCATCTGAAACTGCAGAATGTGCCCCAACTGTATCTGCATCACATTGATAAAATTGTCTATATCTTCCAGGACCAGGTTTTTCGTTTCTCCANACAGGNCCCCATGAATACCTTCTGTAAGGTAATGGTAGTTCTTTTAAGTGTTGTGCATAGACCCGTGCTAGAGGAGCTGTTAAGTCATATCTCAAAGCTAACCAATTATTTTCCTCATCCTTCCAAGAAAAAACTCCTTGATTTGGTCTATCAATATCAGGCAAATATTTACCAAGAGCATCTAAATTTTCGATTGCAGAAGTTTCTAAGTTTTCGAATCCATATAATTCATAAACTTCACAAATTTCTTTAATCAATAAAACCCTTTTTTTCGAATATAAATGAAAATAATCCTTGAAACCTTTAGGTGTTGATGGGCGAGGCCTTACTATTTTCTGTTTATTTTTTTTCACTATATGAAACAAACCAATTAAATGATATTTATAACTTAAATAAGTTTAAGAATTTTCACTTATAAGACTATCAAATCTCTCAACCTGTATAACTCCGGGTATATGATTTATTGAATTAATAACATCCTTATTTACTCTATAAGAGTTGGGAAGATCTAATTCAACATCAAATTCTTTGTTTATAACTACAATTTTAATAGGACTTTTCTTAATTCTTTCATCATTTAGAATCTCAAGCTGTTCTTTAATTAAGGATACAGCGTTTTGATTATTTATAAAAATTTTCATTCCCAAATCCTCTATTGAATTTAAAACATCAGATATTTCTTCTACTTTACGTAAAAGAAGTTTAGGCTGATTTTCTTCAATAGTTGCTTGACAATATAAAATTAAATTTTGTGCTGGTTGCAAAAGATGAGAATATAATTCAAGAATATCTGAAAATGCTGTAGCTTCAAAAAAACCAGATGGATCAGAAAACTGGATGAAAGCAAACTTGTTGCCTTTATTAGAAATCCTTTCTTGTTTATTTATAATAGAACCACACATTTTGATTAACTTAGGTCCTGACTTAAGTAGGTCATTTAATTCGGAAAACTTATATATGCTTTTGGATTTGAACCATTTGGAATATTCATCAAGTGGATGTGCTGATAAATAAAAACCAACAGCTTCATATTCCTTCTTTAATTTTTCACTATTATCCCAATCGTCAATTAATTTTAAATCTGGATAAGACAATAAGTCATTTGTGTCTCCAAAAAGATTATTTTGTCCAGTATTTTTTTCTGTAAAACATAAATTTGAATACTCTACTAATGTATCAATGGATTGAAAAAGTTGGTTTCTGTTACTAGAAATCTCATCAAAAACACCAGCATATATAAGCATTTCTAAGGATCTTTTACCTACTTTACGTAATTCAACTCTCTTAGCAAAGTCAAAAATGTCTTGGAAAGAACCATCTTTATTTCTTTCTTCAACAATATTTTTCATTGATTCAATACCAACATTTTTTAAGGCACCTAGTGCATAAAAAATTTTATTTGAATCCACATTAAAGACTTCAATGGACTTATTTAAAGATGGAGGTAGCAAACAAATACCTAATTCATTTACCTCATGCTTATATAAGCTTAATTTATCAGTGTAATTTATATCATTGTTCATCACAGCAGCCATGAACTCTACTGGGTAATTGGCTTTTAGCCAGCATGTTTGATAACTTACTAATGCGTAAGCTGCAGCATGAGATTTATTAAAACCATAATTTGCAAATTTTTCTAATAATAACCAAACTCTATTTGCCAATAATTCATCTATATTATTTTTTAAAGCTCCAGAAATAAATCTTGGTTTCTCTGCATCCATGTCTTTCTTAATCTTTTTACCCATTGCTCTTCTCAACAAATCAGCCTGGCCTAAAGTATACCCTGCCATTTTTCTTGCAATCTCCATTACTTGTTCCTGATAAACAATTATTCCTTGAGTTTCATCGAGTAAATCATCAATTGAAGGATGAATAAATTCTCTATCTTGTAATTTATTTTTTACTCTACAAAATTTTGGAATATTCTCCATTGGNCCTGGTCTATATAATGCAACAAGCGCTATAATGTCNTCCAAACAATTAGGTTTTAATTGTGTAAGNGCTGCTCGCATACCTGAACTTTCAACTTGGAAAACAGCNATTGTCTTTGCGCTTGAGTATAATTTATANGTTTTTTNGTCATTTAGTGGNATTTTTTCTATATCAATTATAATATTACGTTGAGCTAATAGGTTAATNGTATTNTGAATAATAGTTAACGTCTTNAACCCCAAAAAATCAAATTTAACNAAACCAGAAGCCTCTGCCCATTTCATACTGAATTGAGTAGCTGGCATATCTGATTTTGAATCTTGATATAATGGAACATAATTAACAAGAGGACCATCACCGATAACAATTCCAGCAGCATGAGTTGATGCATTTCTCAAAAGACCTTCTATTTTTAACGAATAATCCAACATCCTACTGATAGTTTCACTTGAATTTTTTTCTTCCTGCAGTCTCGGTTCTTCTTTAAGAGCCTTTGAGATTGATATGGGTTTGTTTGCCTCTACCGGAATAAGTTTGGCTATTTTATCTACTTGAGGATAAGGTATTTGTAATACTCTTCCAACGTCTCTTATAGCAGCTTTGGATAGTAATCCACCAAAAGTAATAATCTGAGCGACTCTGTCTCTACCATANTTTTTTTGAACATATTGAATTACTTCTTCTCGCCTATCTTGACAGAAATCAATATCAAAATCAGGCATAGAAACCCTTTCAGGATTTAAAAATCTTTCGAATAGAAGTCCATATTTTATTGGGTCTAAGTCTGTAATAGTAAGACTAAAGGCGACTAAACTACCAGCACCAGAACCTCTTCCAGGCCCAACTGGAATTTTATTTTTTTTTGACCACTGAACAAAATCTGCAACAATTAAAAAGTAACCTGGAAATCCCATACTCTCAATTATTTCAAGTTCATAATTTAATCTTTTTTTATAAACATCATAATCGTCGGATAGAGACATTGATTTAATTCTATTCTGTAATCCTTCTTCTGCTTGTTTTTTTAATTCTTCTATTTCATTAGCTGCAAATTTTGGTAGCATTGGTTCTCTTTTAATTGGTCTAAATGTACATCTAACAGCTATTTCAAGAGTGTTATCATATGCTTCTGGCAAGTCATGAAATAAAATTCTCATCTCTTTACTGGATTTGAAATAATGTTCTTGAGTTAAACGTTCTCTTTCCGCTTCCTGATCTAAATAAGTATTTTGAGCAATACATAATAAAACATCTTGGGCTTCAAACGATTTTTTATCTTTAAAATGAACATTATTTGTTGCAACAATTGGGATAGAATGATTGTCTGCCAACTCTAAAAGGAGATCTTCTGTAGCAGCTTCTTCTGATGTTCTTATTGTTTCCTCATTACCATGCCTTTGAATTTCAATATAAAACCTATCACCAAAAATTTTTTTTAAGTCTACTGCCCTCTTTTTTGCTTCAAACATTCTTTTCGATATTAAATTTACTCCTAGAATTCCAGAGCTTCCGCCACATAACATTATTAAGTCATTGGAGTATTTTTCCAACTGAGATAAATCTATGGAAAGCTTAGGTGATTTTTGATTTAAAAAAAACTCACTCGATANTTTTAAAAGATTTTTATAGCCATTTTCATTTTGTGCAAATAATACGATGTCAGAGTAGAGATTTGTATTTTGGTCACTGTGGTTATTAAGTATTAAACTGAATTCGCATCCAATTATTGGTTGTATACCATTATTAACTAATAATTCTGAGATTTCTAAAGCGCCAAACAAATTTCCTGAATCAGTAATTCCTACTGCAGGCATTGAATTTTTTTCACAAATCTTAGGTAATTCCTCTGGTCTTAGAGCACCTCTGAGTAAAGAATATGATGAGTGTAGCCTTAAATGGATAAATGGATCTCTATTGTTTATATTTTTCATATTCTTAATAAAAAAAGGGTATTATAATTAGCTAACTTTTCTCTTAATTAAAAAGATTTTTGCAAGACAAAAATACTAGATTTTAAATTTAACTCCTTTATATGATCCCCATAAATTTGATCAAGTAAAATAAAATTTGAATTTTGAATTATCTTATTTATTGAACTAAAAAAAAGGCTGTCATTCAAAGCATGATCATTAATTGAAAATATCATTAGGCCTTTTTTTTTTAACATTGAATATGAGCTTATTATTGTATNTGGATTAGCATGTGTTGGAGAAATAACTCCTGCTGCAATAATTGCATCATATTTATGATTGAAATCAGTAGGATTATTTAAATCAAAATTAAATAACGATTGATATATTTTTTTCTGTTCAGCAATTTTCAACATTTCTTCTGAAAGATCTAAACCATCTATGGATTTGAAACCATTTTTTTTCAATGCAAAACCCGAAAGTCCTGTTCCACATCCAATATCCAAAATTTTTATATTTTTATTTTTTATGTAATTAGAGAGTATTTGTGCACACCTTAATGGGGTAACATATTGATTTTCAGTTAATTCATCATCGTAAGAAGGTGCCCATTTTTGGTATAAATCTTTTGAAGTAGAATATGAGTTTGATTTGTATATCTTGTCTAGAAAATTATAAGACATTAAAATTCCAAAAAAAATTAATCAAATAACTAATCAATTAAAAAATTAAGCAGTAACAAAACTTACTCTATTAAATAAAAAAGTCACTACCAGAATTACAGATATTATTATTAAACCATAAAAATAAATTTTAAAACGGATCTTTTGGCTATTTTTTTTTACTTCCTCTTTATTTTTACCAAAAAAGGAACCATAAAACTCTTGAAGTTGGATTTTATTTATATTTTCAAGACCTTCTTTAGAAAAAGGATTTTCTTTTAAATCTTTTTGATCATTATTATTCTTTTTTTTATTTGCCATGGATGATAAACCTCAATNATTGAGTTGGGAAAAAATTATCAGAATTTTTTCATTTTTTAAAAATGCTTGATAATTTAAATATATTTATTTTGAATTATCAATATAATCATTCANAAGAATATCAAATAAAAGGATTTTTATTAGAAAAAATATAAAAAAAAATGAGCAAAAAAATAAAGAGGTAAATAAAAGGAGGTCAAAGACACTCAAGATTTTTATTGATGGAAGTCCGTTAAAAAAAATAAAAATTAAATTTAAGAACCCTACTGAAAGAGCTAAATTAAAAATTTTATTGTCATTAAATCCAATATTACTNTTAATATTNNTTTTNCTNATNTTTTTNTTTTTCATTTATTAATCTNACCNTTNNCAATTTATTAAATAAACTTTTAANNAGAGTCAAAATNTAGTTTTANTTCGGTATAAATTTTTGAAATAAAAATTTACATTTCTGAATATAAATAATATTTTCTTAANATGTTAAAACTTAGTAGATCAGCGGTTGAGTTATCTTTAAATTGTAAAAGGTGCTTTATTTTACAATATAAACATAGGGTATCTTTGCGCAACTTACCTTTTACCTTAAATAGTGCTGTTGATAATCTTTGTAAAAATGAATTTGATTTTTATAGAAAAAATAAAAAACCACATCCCCTATTCTTAGAGAATGGTGGGGTAACTGATTACTTGATTGATGCAGTACCATTTCAACATGAAGATTTAGACAAATGGAGAAATTTTAGACAGGGGATAAGTTTTACTGACGAATACCATGGATTTACATTTTATGGTGCTATCGATGACGTTTGGATTAAAAAAAACGGAGATCTTATTGTTTCGGACGTGAAAAGTACTTCTAAGAAAGAATTTAATTGGGCAAAAACCTGGGATGAGTACGATTATCCTAAAGCATATAAAAGACAACTAGAAATGTACCAATGGCTTTTTAAAAAAAATGGTTTTTCAGTATCAAANAAAGCTTATCTAGTTTATTACAATGGGTTAAAAGACGAACCTATGTTTGATAAAACCTTAAAATTTGAGTCATTTCTCGTTGAGTTTGACTGTAATGATAATTGGGTTGAAGAAGCTATAATTCATGCAAAAAAACTAATGGATACAGGTTCTATGCCCAAAGGATCTTACAAATGTGATACTTGTCAGTATTTAAAAAAAAGGTGGAACATAAGTAATAATCAAAAATCTGATTTATTTTATAAAAATTAATTATATGAAAACTAAAATAAACTACTTTTTTTTCATTAAAGCCTTAATTGCATTAGCAAATAGATCTGTGTCAGCTTTTTGTGTAATTTTTACCACATTCAATTTATCTTGAAACCTATTAGAATTNTCCTTTATATAACTCTCTAANGATTTTCTTTTTTTTGATTTAGCNTTTTGTTCNGCTTTTAANTTATTTAGNTGTTGNTTNACTCTGTTTTCAATCATTTACTCATCNATTTAANTTANAATTTTTTATAATTAATNACTTTTAAAAAAANATCNTATTATNANAAGNAANATAAAATATACCACCATTANTGGTAGTAAAACAATAGGCATNAGCATNAAATAATAGAANATTGCTATACCNTCAACATCCATACTCATTGANANANAAACTATAATTTGAAGAACAACTATTGCAAAGCCAATGATGTAACACATAAAACCTATAATTAGTGTTTTTATTAGGTCTCCATAATAACTATTACCTCTTAATATTGAAGTTATATATTTAAGAAAATGAAACATAAAAAATACATTAAATAAAATTGCAATAATTATACAAAATAATTTTTATAGCTGCTTAAAAAAGAATTAATTATGATTAATATATTTATTTAAATTGACATAATCAAAGCAATAATNCCAAAAAAAAGAGCAGCACAATTAATTATAGTAATAAAAAATTTATCATTCATCTTATTAAAGAAAATTTGTAAGGGATAAAAAACAATNAAAGGCATGATGATATAATAAAGTTTTGAAAAATCTTTGTNCAANGTTCCAAATATTAAAATAGTTATATATTGAATTACACCCATTACAAAATATCCATATGCTATATAGTTCCTAGTATGCAGACGGTTTTCGTTATGTATANATGATGANAAAATAGAGAGAAATGCACCCCCCATATTGGTGGCTCCATGAATACTACCAATTGAAATCAAAATTAGTTTTCGGTACACAAATAAAATATTAGTTAAT
>FUFK010046195.1_pt1 | contig 10093 bp, 6 predicted proteins | sample 1021851 | NCBI WGS metagenome assembly FUFK01 (sample SAMEA51879418, study PRJEB19060) | metagenome | reverse complement strand
AGGTAATGTTTCAATTTTAGTAAATAATGCATCACAAAGAGAGTTCAATAAATTTGATGATATGTCATTTGATCAATGGAGATTTGTATTGTCTATTAATCTAGACACATTATTTCATACTTGTAAGGCAGTAATTCCAGAAATGAAAAAAAATAATTGGGGAAGAATTATAAATCTTGGAGGATTGTCAGCACATATCAGTGCAATAGGAAGAGCCCATGTTATAACATCAAAGTCAGCAGTAGTTGGTTTTTCAAGAGCTTTAGCAATGGAATATGCTGAGGTGGGTATTACTGTTAATACAGTTGTGCCAGGGTTGATTGATACCGTTAGAGGTGCTTCTGCAGGAAGAAGCCTTGTACATCCATCTCATTCAAATCCTCCTATTGGAAGAAAAGGTTATCCTGTTGAAGTAGCTACTATGATTTCTAATTTATGTGGTCCTAATTCTGATTTTATAACTGGACAAACAATTCATGTTAATGGTGGAAGTTATTTTCCGTAAAATATTAAACAATGAATAATATAAAAAATAGACCAGTTGATTTTCTAGCTGCATCTTTTTTAATAATATTTTCAATTTTATTGGGCTTAAACCAAGTTATGGTTAAGTTAGTTAACGAAGGTATGCATCCAGTTTTTCAGGTAGCCTTACGATCCACTTTTGCAATCTTTCCAATTTTAATTTATTGCTACATTTTAAAAAAGAAAATTATCATTAACAACGGTAGTTTAATACCTGGCATTATTGCAGGGATATTATTTGCAATAGAGTTTATTTTTTTGTTTACAGCCTTAGACTACTCAACAGTCACACGCGTATCATTAATTTTTTATACAATGCCTGTGTGGCTTACTTTAGCTGCACATTTTTTAATAGAAAATGATAAACTCAATTTAAACAAAATATTAGGTTTAATAATTGCATTAGTAGGATTATTTCTAGCTGTTTATGAACCAACTACTGGTTATGATACATCACAATTCTATGGAGATGCATATTCATTATTGGCAAGTCTATGCTGGGCAACAATAGCGATAATGCTAAAAACCACGCGTCTTTCAAACGCGACACCTGAAACACAACTATTATATCAACTAGTTGTTTCTGGAATTATTTTATTACCTTTATCAATGCAGTTAAATGATTACGTTAGAAATATCGATCTAGATTTAATATTAATTTTTTCTTTTCAAGTAATTGTAATTATGTGTATGGGGTTTATTGGATGGTTATGGATAATGTCAAGATACTCTGCAAGTAGCACTAGTTCGTTTGCATTTTTAACACCAATATTTGGCGTGTTATTTGGGTGGTTAATTATGGATGATCCAATAAATGAACAAATTTACTTATCTTTATTTTTTACTTGTCTTGGTATCTATCTAATAAATAAAAGGGGGTCAAAATGAATCTGACATTTTTGATTTTTTGTTCTTAACTCTAATTTTTTTGGATCTTTTATTATTTTTTTTATCCTTGCTTAGTTTAGAAGTATCAGACCCAGGCTTGGTTCTTTTTTCTATTTTTTTCCACCTGTCAGATTTTCTTTTACCTTTGAAATCAATATTTTTAGGTTTATTCAATCCCTCTTCGTCTTTATCTTTTAAAAATAATTTTGAACTTCTTCTTTTTTTATTTTGTGAAGGTTGAGATGTTGCTCTATCAAGTTTTGGCGGATTTTTTAATAATTTTACCATAATATGTCGTTCTATTGGCTTTTTATCATTTACAAACTTAAGCAATGAATTAGAGGTTTGTTCTGAAATTTCAACATAAGTAACTTTTGTTTGTATTTTAATAGAACCAATATCTCTTTTTGAGAGATTTCCAGCTTTACAGAGCATTGCTACTAACCATCTTGGTTCAGCTGTATCATCTCGCCCAACCGACAGCTCAAACCATACACTTTTAGTAAAAGAAGAATTAGTAACTGCTTCTTCCACAGATAATGATCTATATGATAATGCAAGAGGATTTTCAAACTTTGCAGCGCCTGGTGCTGATAGATTCAAATTATCTACAACTCTAATTAAGAAGTCTCTTACCGATCTAAATGATGAGAACTTTGTAGAGTTGATGAGAATTGAAAATGGTATTCTACAAAAATTCGTAAAAGCTGGTGTAAACGAGTATAATTTAATTCGAGATGAATTAGCAAGAAGAACTTTTGATGAGTCTGGACATTATTATATAAAACCTTTTCCCATTGATCCTAAAGAGTGTTTGAATGATAGAATAGGAAACAATGGTGCATATTATTCTAACCAACTAACACAGCAAGGAAATACACCATCAGATGATCTGATGTGTCTATCCATAGGGCCTGGAAAGGCATATGTTAAGGGATATGAGATAGAAACTCTTAATACCACAACTGTTGACGTTCCTAAACCTCGTACAACACAAAAAATAGTTAACGAATCATTGCCATTTAGTGTAGGTAGACAGATAGAACTTAATAACGTCTATGGTTCACCTCTAATTGGTATTACCACAAGTTCTTATGTAAAACTATTCAACGAAAGAACTTCTACTGTAGGCACATCAAACGGTGAACAAGTTGGTGTTGCCAGAGTATATGATATGAAATTGAAGAATGTTGGTTATGCAGATTCTTCTACAATATTTGAATCATCTTTGTATGATATTCAGACATTCACATATCTACAACTAAACACAAAGGCGACTGTAAATCTTCCAGCATACATCGTTGGACAAAACAGTAATGCTTCTGGATATGCTTACACATCTTCAAATGGATCTACACAACTTACTTTGTATCAGGTTTCTGGTCAATTCCAAGTAGGTGAGGAATTCTTTATCAATGGTGTTACTGCAAATAGAAGTATCACAGAAGTAGAAGATTATGGAATAGAAGATGTCAAACAGATAGTCAGTAACGATATGACTAACTATCCGTTTACTGCTGATCCAATTTTAAGTCTAGGACATTTGATAGCTCCTATTGCAACTCAGTTTACTGTGAGTGCAGCAGTTGGTGGAGCATCTACAATATCATCTCCTAGTGCTAGTTTTGTCAACTCTGGTATCAAGACAGGTGACATCATTCAGTACAGTGTTGGTGGAAACAGTGTTCCTACTTATAACAGAGTTACAGATGTAAATGCCATTGCAATTAGTCTAGAAGCAACCACAGACGTTGAGAATGTATGTTCTGGTGCATTACCAACTAGTGAAGTAAATGCAAACGATTTATTTAAAGTTACCTTAGAAGTACAAAACAACTCAAAGGCATTTTTATTCAGTGAATTAACTAAACCAAATGTTGCAAGTGTAGATACAAATGGCGCAGACATTTTATTCAAGAAGTCATATACTGTTACAGTTGCAAGTAATGCTTTCAGTGGAACCTTAGAAACTGATGCTGACTTAACTCTTGAGCCGTTTGATGAAGAAGATTATAACCTCACATTCAAGTCAAGTGGTAAAACTGAGAATCTAACAGATCAGAAACTTACTGTCAGTGGCAGAACAGTAACTCTATCTGGATTAGATACGGCATCAGGTGCAGCTGTATTGACTGTAACTTGGAAGAAAGTAAACGTAAAACCAAAAGCAAAAGTATTCAAGAGAGCAACGACATATACTATAAACAAATCCAGTAAGACACAATCTGGAACTGGATTGATGAAGTTAAATGATGGATTGACCTATGATACTGCGTATGGTAATAGAATACAAGATCAAAGACTATCTCTAGGTGTTTGTGATGTTGCAGAGGTTCTTGCTGTATTAGAATCTTCATCTACCAGTGATGCACAGTTCCCAATCTTACAACTTACAAATCTAAACTCTAATATTCTTAATGCTATAGTCGGTGAAACTATAGTTGGTAAAAGTTCTGGCGCTTCTGGTGTTTTCGTTGCTACTAATGGATCTGATGAAGTAAGTTTTGTATCTCAGAATGAAAATGCTTTTGAGATAGGTGAGGAGATTATATTTGAAGAAACTAATGTTTCTGGTGTTGTACAATCATTTACTCCAGGCGATAGAGATATAAGAAATAACTTTGAGTTTGATCCAGGCCAAAGATTAGATTATGTTGACTATTCTGCACTTATCAGGAAAGAAGATACTGAAGCACCTACAAGAAGACTTACAGTTGTTTACAACAACTTTGTTATTGATGAGGCAGATCCAGGCGACTTCGTAACAGTCAATTCATATGAAAGAAAATTATATGGTACTGTATTACCAATCATTAATGGTAGAAACAGTGCAGATATTATTGACTTAAGACCTAGAGTTACATCTACTATTGATGGTAAAGCTCCTTGGGAATTTGAAGCAAGAGTATTTGTACCTGGCACATCTTCGTCATCTCATGTGGTTGCTAAAGATAAATCATTCAATCTATCCTATGAATACTATCTTGGAAGAATTGACAAACTATTCTTGAGTAAAGAAGGTATCTTTACTCTATCTAAAGGTGTCCCATCTGAACTACCAAAACTTCCAAACACTATTGATAATGCTTTAGAAGTAGCTACAATAAACCTTCCTCCATATGTTTACAATACATCTGATGTTAAGCTAACAATCGCTAGACATAAACGATTCCGAATGAAGGATATTGTTACTCTAGAGAATAGAATTAAAAATATAGAATACTACACATCTTTATCCTTACTTGAAGTGGAGACATCAAATATGTCTCTTCGTGATCCACAGACTAATCTAGAAAGATTTAAGTCTGGATTCTTTGTAGATAACTTCAAATCTGTAGCTGGTGGTGATGTAACTAATCGTCAGTATAAGGCATCTATTGATTCTGTATCAGGTAGATTAAGACCACAACACTACACAACATCTATTGATTTATTACTTGGATCAGAGGCGATTGTTGGTGCTGCTACATCATCTAACCCATCCGCTGATTATAGATTTGTTGAAGATCTTGGCGATGCAAACGTCAAGAGAGTTGGTGATGTTATATGTTTGGATTATAGTGATACAATCTACTTAGAAAACAACTTTGCAACTCGTATTGAGAATGTAAACCCATTTGCTGTTGTAAACTGGATTGGTCAGGTTGAATTGAATCCAGGCACTGACACATGGATTGAAACTAGAAGAACTACTGCAACATATGATATTGAAGGTAGTTTTAATTCTACTATGGGAATCACTGGTGCTGACAGTAATACTGGTTTATCACCTATAGATTGGGGATCATGGGAAACAACTTGGACTGGATCAAGTGTAGACACAGGCCCAACTCTGTTTAGTAGAACAGATACAGAAGTTACTGGTAGATCTTCTCAAAGAGGAAAATTCCAACGTGGATCTCATATCCCTCTTGGTCGTGGTGTACCTATCACTACAACAACTAACTTCCTCGATACAACTTTCAACTTTAGAGAGCAGACTACAACTACAACTACAAACCAAACTAGAGAGGGTATTCAGTTCCGTGTTGGTGAAAGATTTGATACAACAAGTCTTGGTGATAAGGTTGTAAACACAGAAGTTATCGCTACAATGCGATCAAGAAATATTGAGTTTGTTACTAGGAGACTTAAGCCTAATACAAGACTATATCCATTCTTCGACAATATCGATATGTCGAAATATGTTGTACCAAAACTTATCGAGATTACAATGGTATCTGGTACATTTGGTGCTGGTGAAATTGTAGAAGGAAGTCGTGCAAACACAACAAATGATGCAATTAGATTCAGACTTGCAAATCAGAATCATAAGTATGGTCCTTACAATAATCCAGATCAGGTTTATAAACAGAACCCATACGACCCTGCATCCAGCATATCATCAACATACTCATCAACAACTTCTATATTGAACGTTGATACTGCATCTTTAGAACTTCAGTCTGCATCTGGTTTTTATGGATATATCACTACTGGTATGAAGTTAGTTGGACAGTCTAGTGGCGCAATCGCAAGAGTCAGTGCAATCAGATTGATTACTGATAAGGCTGGATCATTGATTGGATCTCTATTCTTACCAGATCCTACAATTCCATCTGCTCCTTCATTTAGCACTGGTACTAAAACATTTACTCTATCATCATCTCCTGTAAACTCAACCATCTCTGGATTTACAGATAGTTCTGGTGAGGCAACCTTTACATCATCTGGTACACTCCAAACTGTAGAATCTTCGACTCTCAGAATGAGAAATGCAGATGTTCAGAGAATACCTCAATCTGCTGATAGAACTCTTACTGATGAAAGTAGTAGATTAGTTATCCAAAATACTTTTGCAGAGAGATCCACAACTCAAACTAGATGGGTTGACCCTCTTGCACAATCATTTGAAGTTCCTGATATTGGCGGTGTATATCTTACTAAGTGTGATGTTTACTTCCAAGCTAAAGATACAAACCAATTACCTGTTACCTTACAAGTAAGAACACTTCAAACTGGTTTACCTACACAGGAAATCCTACCATTTGGTGAGTGTATTCTTGATCCTGATGAAGTTGTTCTATCTCAAGATGGATCAGAACCAACAACATTTACTTTCCCATCACCTGTATATTGTGAAGGTGGAGGAGAGTATGCTCTTGTTCTTCTTTCTGCATCTAATGAATACTTTGTTTATATCTCTAGGATGGGTGAAGAAGATATTACAACTGTAAATTCTGCCGATTCGGAAAAAGTTATTGTATCTCAACAACCTTTACTTGGTTCATTGTTCAAATCACAGAACGGTGCTACATGGGATCCTAGTCAGNTAGAAGATTTAAAATTCAATCTATACAGAGCAAACTTTACTTCAAGCACTGGTAGAGTTAATTTCTATAACCCAGACTTAGATGTAGGAAACAGACAGATTGTTTCTCTTGCACCTAATCCTATTGATATGCTTGCCTATAATGCAGTAGTTGGTTTGGGTAAGAGTTTGACTTCCGCTGAACAGGCTGGTTTGACAGAAGGAACCACAATCTATCAACAAAATAATCCAAACTTCAAGGCTAACTTGAATAAAGTTCTTGGTGCAATAGGTATTGGTAGTGATCTAACAATTACAAATGGTGGTAGTGGTTTTTCTGCATCATCCATTGTTTACTCTAATGTGCCACTTATATCTCAGTTTGGTAGAGGAGTTGGTGCAGCTGTTAACTTAACCGTTGATAATAGAGTTGCTGTTGCAGCAACAGTTTCTATTGGAGGAACAGGATATTCTGCTGGTGATGTATTGACAGTAGATGCCTCCAATACAGGCGGATTCGGTAAAGATTTGAGATTAACAATTCCAAATAATGTTGGTGTTATTAGTGCATTTAATACTTTAGTTCTTGATAATATTCAAGGAAAACCTAAAGTCGATTCATCATCTTCTGTAGTTTACGTTGGTGGTAGTGGAACAAGTGTTGTAAATGGAGCTCCTATTACATACCTACAAAATGTTACTGATGGATTACATTTCCGTGTAAGGCATTCAAATCATGGTATGTACTCACGAGAAGATCAAGTTACATTGTCTGGTATAGAGGGTGATGTTAAACCTGAGAAATTAACATCCACAGTTGATTCTTCAAGCACAGAAGATATGACTGTTACTGCTGTTGGAATCTTTACTTCATTCGAGAATGTTCCAGTCAGTAGTTCCAATCCAGGCTATATTAAGATAAACAATGAAATTATTAAGTACACTGGTGTTACGACTACAACATCTACAATTAATAACATTACTAGATCTATTGATAATACCAAGGCTGGTGATTATGAAGTAAATGACAAGATATTTAAGTATGAGTTAAATGGAGTTTCTCTAAGAAGAATCAATACATCTCATAGTTTCTTACCTACAAACGATACCAAGTATCCTATTGATGTCGATCATTACTGGATTAAAGTTGGAGTTTCAAGTAGAGGTATTGACAGGGCAACTGGAAATGCAAACGGATTCCCAGAACTGTTCTTTGCTGAGAATAAGTCTGGTGGTAGTTACGATCAACAGTATGTACAAGTTGGTAATGCTTATGGTCCTATGGCTACTCAGAACATTGCTTTCAATATTGTTAGACCTAATGTTGCAACTCTCTTACCAGAAGGAACTGAGATATCTGCCAAGATTAGAACATTTAGTGGTAATAGTCCTGACGGAAACTTGACTGCATTTGTAGATCAGGGATATGAAGACATTTCACTCAATACCAATAACTATCTAACTACACCTAGAATTGTTGCTTCCAAGAGTAATGAACTTGAGAAACTTATTGATTTCCCAGGCAGAAAATCATTTACACTACAAACAACTCTATCTACAGATGATCCTAAAGTTAGTCCTATGATTGACTTGGATAGGGTGAACATGATTACTATTATGGATAGATTAAATTCTAAGGTCACTGATTATGCTGCAGATCGTAGAGTTAATTCACTTGATCAAGATCCAAGTGCTGCAATTTACCTATCTAAGGTTGTTAATCTGGAAAAAGCTTCTGATGGACTAAAAGTTCAGTTTGATGCTTACAAACACTCAACTAATGATATTAGAGTTATGTACAGAATATTCAGAATTGATGCACCACCACAGTATCAGTTATTTGAATTATTCCCAGGCTTTGAAAACCTAGATTCTAATGGTAATGTCATAGATCCAGCAAAGAATAATGGTAAACCTGATAGGAGAATTCTTTCTTCTTCTACTGAGTCAGATTATAAAGAGTATGAATTCAATGCTAAGAACTTACCACAGTTCAATGGATTCCAAATTAAGATTGTTATGACAGGAACTAACTTTGCTTATGTTCCTAAGATTCGTGACTTGAGAGCAATCGCATCCATCTAATGAGTAAGATAAAAGTCAAAGATAGTGGATCTCTTTATAGAGATGAAGAATCAGGTGCAATTTTAAATTGTTCTGATAGTGAGTATGATAATTATCTAAAACTGAAGCAAAAAAAATTGCAAGAAGCGAATGAGATGAATAAGTTGAAAGATGATGTTGATGAGTTGAAATCAATGATGAAACTCATTTTGAGTAAATTAGATAAATAACTAAAACCTCCCTTTGACAGATGACAGCAAGGAACATCAACTTAGTTTTAGATCAAGGTGTAGATTTTGAAGCGACTTTCACCATCAGAAATGAAGATGCAAGTTCTTTGAACCTAACAGGCTACACTGGAACTGCTCAACTAAGAAAGCACCCTGCTGCAACAAAGTCTACTGCCTTTACGGTATCTTTTCCCAATAGGGTTAATGGTCAGATTAAAGTAGCAATGGCAAGCACCATGACTGCTGTGATAGAAGGAGGGAGATATGTGTATGATTTAGTCTTAAATTCTCCAAATGATTATAAGACTAGACCGATACAGGGAAATCTTCTTGTAATTCCAGGCGTAACACGATAATGGCAGATTACTTAGTCACTCTGAATGAACCTGGCAGTTACAATGTCGGTGTAGACTACGAGATTCCATCGAAGTCGATCCAATATGGTAATATCATTATTGGCAAAACACCAGTGCAAGATGGTTCTGAAACCACATTTTCCCTAAATGATCAAGGAGCACCATACTCTCCTAACAATAATCAACAACTTATTGTTACCAAGAATGGTCTTTTCCTAGACCCATCAAATGATTACAATATTTCTGGTGATAAAGTTGTTTTTACAACTCCACCAGCAACAAATGACGATATAGTAATCATTGCTCTCGCTGCAGCTGCTGATTTGACGAGGACTGTAAACTATGTGATTGATAGTGGAAGTCTTCCAATGCAAGTCGGTGATAAAGGTAAATTAACCATAGATGTCAGCGGAGTGATTGAGAATGTTAGAGTTTTGTCTGACCAAACAGGCGATATCGTGTTCGATATATCCAAAACCACATTCGCAGATTATCCTAGTTTTAACAGCATTACAGCTGCTCAAAGGATACAATTAGTCAATAAAGATAAATACTTTGATGATGTCCTAAATAATTGGACAACAACGATTACAGCTGGGGATATTCTCCGATTTGACGTAATCAGTGTGAACAATATTAGAAGATTACTAATCTCTCTAAAATTAAAATTATAAATACATTTAGTTCTTAGTTCAACTAGACCCCTAGAGGTAGTTTTTCAATGGCATTACTCGTTCCTA
>FUFK010780922.1_pt1 | contig 10095 bp, 10 predicted proteins | sample 1021851 | NCBI WGS metagenome assembly FUFK01 (sample SAMEA51879418, study PRJEB19060) | metagenome | reverse complement strand
GCGGCTCGCTCACAATAGCCGATAAAATAATAATGGGAATATTTGGCGTATGCTTTGCCATTGCCCTTTTTGTTTGGTTGAGCTTACTATAAAAAATTATGAAAATAGAAATTACAGAAACACCTAAAATTACATATAATAAAATCATCTATGTTTTTAAAGTAAAGATAGAAGGTAAAGAATATAAAATTGGTCGTCATGAAGACGATAATGGCTCAGACTTATACGTTGAGCCTCAACCAAAAACAGACGATGTTTATAATGCAATTGAAAATTTATTTTTCCATGATAATTTTCATTATAATACAACACAGGCAGGTGAAGAAATTTTTATAAACACAGATGATGAAATGATATTTAAATTATGATACCAATAGACATGACGATAGCATTATTTGTAGCCCTTGGCATTGCCGTATGCTGGCTAATGACAATAGGCCGATAATCTATGAAGAAAGCTGCAATAGTTTCAATATATTTACCAGTAAGATCACCACAACTTTGTGATAAAGGTGTTTCTGCATCAGGACATTTAGAATGTCACTACATGGAAAAAATGTTAAATGACAATGGTTATGATGTAGACTTNATTGGTTATAAAAGTANTAGAAAAAAAGNNGTTNANAATTATTTAAATGTATTTGATTGNAAAGATGTAAATGTATATGATAGAATTTTAATTCAGGGTTCNAGTCCAGTATTTTTCGGAGGAGGNCCTAATCCTAATTTTCTTCCTATGTTGGAGTTTTTAACTCCTTACAAAGGCCAATTTTATTTTATGGCTGCTGACCCATTAATTCCATTCACAAATCCAGCTAAACCTTTACTAGATTTAAATAGATTGAAAAGATGGGATAATAAAACAAAAGAATGGAACATACGCCCATATCAAAAAAATTCACCTCAATATTATAAAAATATTTACGATAAATGGGAATCTCATATAAAAAACGTAGTACATGTTTTTCCTGGAAAAAATATTCATCAATTTTATCCAAATTCAAAAATTAATGAAGTGATTAATGTTGATTGGTTTAAGTATATATGGAAAAATGAAATCGAAATAAAAGATACAACGTCTAAAAAACAATGGGATGTAATGTATTACGGTCGCAATAGAAAAAAATTTAGAGAAGACCAAGTTAAAAAATATATGCCAGAAGGTATGAATAATCTTTTAGTTAGTTATAAAACAAATAACGTTAAAACAGATTTTATTAAAACATTACCAAATAGCGAATTAAGAGAAACAATAAACAAATGTAAAGTATCATTAATATTAGGTGATAAAGAGCACTTAGATAATGTANTAACATATAGATTTTATGAAATTTTAGCGTCTGATTCNTTAGCAGCNATATCNATTGAATANGATCCTAATCGNGAACTTATAAAAAATCCAATATTNAAAAAATTGNTATATGTGTACAATAANTANGACGTTGAAAAACTCATAAATAAATATGATAAGTCATTAATTGATTTACAAAAAGAAGAATTACAAAGACATTTTGAACATAAGGAAATAATTTTATAATGAAAAATAAAGAAAGAATTGCAATAATAATGGGTAGAGGCATCGAAGGTTGTGGTGTAACAAAATTTACCATCGAGCAATGTAAGTACTATGCTAAACACGGTTACGATTATAAAGTATTTGCGTCTAAAGATAAATCTTGGACACGTAAGAATGCGCATATAACTGATTTCGTCCATCAACTTAAGTTTGCTAAAGATGATGAAGTTAACGCAATGATAGAAGAAGTAAATCAATATGAGTTAGCAATTATTAATTCACTACCTGCATTAAGTTTAAAAGATGAAGCAAAAGATAATTTTGCAAGAATGTTAAACGAAATAAAAATTCCNATTGTGTTAGTTCAGCACGATCATGCAATGGCATCTATTCGAAGAAATGCNTGTTTAGATGATGCGATAAAAGCGGCTAAGGTAATATTTGTACACTCAACNACTAATGACTTTGCAAAATACGCTAATGAATTAGTAGGCCCAAAGGTAGACTTATTTGAAACAACCGAAGGAACACCTATCCATTCATTTCAACCAGGAATGTATTTCGACGAAGTAAAAGAAAAGTATTGGAAGTCAAATAAACCAGCCTTTGAATCATTTGTTCCAGAATGNATTGATGTCAATCATCATAAATGGATTGGTAGAACCACATCATGGAAAGGATATATTGAAATGTTTAAGTTTCATAACGAATACTTAATGCCTAATGATATATTAACAACATTCGAAGGTATAGAACGTTCTCCTGCNTATTTAGGTTTTAGAGAACTTTCTGAATTTGTTGATTGCTTACCCGAAAATGTTGATGAATACAATTTTGATGAAAGCTATGGCGATTATGTACACGTATTTGGTCCATACATTCAAGATGAAATGCTTGAAAGAATGTCTAAAGTAGGATTTGGTTATCAATTGTCAAGAATGAAACCACACTTTATTCAAAGATCAATCGAATATACACATTGTGAAGTTGTTTGCACTGGCACAATTCCAGTATTTCATAAAAAATATGGAGAAGCATGTACTCATAGACATTATGGTGAAAAACTAATTGACATGGGAAATAGTGGAACAATTTGGCTAGATGAAAATAATTTAGATGAAACTTTTGAACAGGTTTTAGACTTGTTCGATCATCCCGAAAAAAGAAACCGAATGAGAAATCAGGCGTATGAATTTTATAAATTACACCAAGACGCTGATTATACATTTGCAGAATTGATGAATAAAATAAAAAAGGAAATATGAATAAACACTTAAAAGCAATAAGAAAAAAATTAGAAGGTGAACGTGATGAGCACCTTGCAGATCTTGAGGTGTATCTAACAAATCTTGTAGGAGTTGGAGAACATCCAGATTTTGGAGAAGTCGTAGAAAACAAAATTAAAAAGATTGAAGGTCTTGATTCACAAATAGACACAATCAATAAGTATTTTGATGATAGTCAAACGGAATTAATTTGCGAGTGTTAAAATGAGTTATTCATACGCATCAATAGTTCCTCTTATTGGCGGTGAAACAATCGCTATGGAAAATGTCTTTGGTAAAAGACCTACATATATTATGTCTTATGAAGCATTTCAAGCAAATGACTCTCAACTTTTAGAACATTATAACAATGAAGTTCCTTATCAACTACTTGATAATTTTACAGGACATTTGAAAGAAGTTGATGTAGTTAACGCGGTGTGTCCATGTGCTGGATTATCATCATTAAGTCCATCAGCTTCTACAGACAATAAAGCAAATGATTGGATGATCGAATCTGCTAAGTACGTTTTAGGTGTAACTAAACCTAAAGTATTTTGGGGAGAAAACGCACCAAGGCTTGCGTCTAAAATGGGCGAACCTATAGTTAAGAAGTTACGTAAGATTGCAAAAGAAAATGGTTATACCATGTCTTTATATAAAACTAAATCAAAACTTCATGGTTTAAGTCAAACTCGTGATAGAGCATTTTATTTCTTTTGGAAAGGTAATCGTATTCCTCATTTAAGATTTTATAATAAACCCTATGAAAAAATTGAAGATACGATACGTAATGCGTTTGTTTCTAAAGACGATCCTATGAATATCTTAGTAAATGAATCTAAACCAAGTGAAGATCCGTACTATCGTTATGTTTTAGAAGAAATTGAAGGTGGTATTACACACCAAGAATTTTTTCAAAAAATAGAAAAAAGTACAAATCCTTTAGTTTATATTGAATCAAAGGGAATTAAATATAAAGAAGTTGAACCTTGGCTAAGAGAAAAAGGATATGAAAAGGCAGCTGACCGTGCTTTACGTATGCATGAAAAGCTAGAATCAGGTGGAAATATTATGAGAAAAACTACAGAAATTGCTAAAGATTATATTGGCGCATTTGTAGGTCATATGCCTGGTTGTGTAACACATCCTGATGAAGATAGATATCTAACAATACGTGAATGTTTAGCTATTATGAAAATGCCAAAAGATTTTCAGCTTCAAGGAGGCAGAAAAAACCTCAATATGATTTGTCAAAATGTTCCAGTTACAACTGCTGAAGATATGGCTCAAAATATTCATGATTGGCTTGATGGAAAATCAGATACAAGAGAAGCTGATTTTGCGGTTTTCGATAACAAAACTAAAACTTCGCTTCACGAAGAAGTACCTCAAACCCTAGAATCATTTATTTAGAGTGTACAAATTGCGTAACTTATAGTATAATTATATCTCAAATTAAGGAAAACATATGTCATTATTAGAAAAACTAAAAAAATCNTCTCGAACTACNGGCACTGATGTGCTAGCAGATTCGAAATTATTTGGTGAAAAAGAACTCACCACAACATCAGTGCCAATGGTAAACGTTGCGCTTTCAGGATCTATAGATGGTGGCTTGGCCTCAGGACTTACCGTTTTAGCAGGACCGTCAAAACACTTTAAAACTTCATTTGCCTTACTTATGGCAAGCGCTTATTTGAAAAAATATGAGGATGCGGTACTACTATTTTATGATTCAGAATTTGGTTCACCACAATCATATTTTGAAGCATTTGATGTAGATACAAGTCGTGTACTTCATACACCTGTTACTAATATTGAAGAACTTAAGTTTGATCTTGTTCATCAATTAAACGAAATTGAACGTAAAGATAAAGTAATTGTTATCGTTGATTCAGTAGGTAACATCGCTTCTAAAAAAGAAGTAGAAGATGCGGAAAACATGAAGTCAGTTGCGGATATGACACGTGCAAAGGCACTTAAAGGTTTATTCCGTATGATTACACCAATGCTTACACTAAAGGATGTACCATTAGTTGCAGTTAATCATACTTACATGGAACAAGGATTGTTTCCAAAGGCGGTTGTTTCAGGCGGGACGGGTGTAATGTACTCTGCAGATAATGTATGGATTATTGGCCGTCGTCAAGACAAAGTTGGCACAGAAGTTGTAGGATACGATTTTGTTGTTAACGTTGAAAAATCACGATTTGTAAAAGAAAAGTCAAAGATTCCAATCTCAGTTTCTTGGGAAGGTGGTATCGAAAAATGGTCAGGTCTCACAGAAGTTGCACTTGAAACAGGATACGTTATTAAACCTAAAAATGGCTGGTATCAAGCAAAGAATCCTGAAACGGGCGAAGAACTTTCTGGTAATGTTCGTATGAAAGATACATTGAAAAAAGAGTTTTGGGATAACATTTTTGAAAATACCGACTTTGCATCTCATATTGAAAAACGTTATAAGGTGGCCTATAAATCTATATTAGGCGATGATTAATTTAGACGAGACAGTTAAGTTTGTTGAAAAGCCATCAAGTGATTTATATTCACTAAAGGTTTTACAAGGTCCTTATCTTGGTGTAATATATACTTATGGAAAAGTTACTTTATACGAAGATGAGGCTAATTGTGAACTTAAAGTTAAATTTAAATTCAAATTAGAAGAAGTACCTAACAACTTAAACAAAGAGGAACTAGAAAAATCAGTAGATTTTAAAAATTTTATGGGAGACATATTGTCTCAATTGCTTGAAGAAAAAAATAATAAGTCCACAAACACTTGGGATAAACCTTCAATAGAAGTATTTGACCAGTGGTTAGATGAATGGTCAAAAATTAAAGGCGTAAACAAATATAACGTGTATTTAACTGGAGCATTTTGTCAAAATTATTTTTTCAATGGAAATATAGACACTAGCGATATAGATGTTACACTTGAGCCAAAAGAAAAAAATAATATANATTATTACGAGTTGAAAAATATATTAGAAGAAGCTGAAAAAATCGGATTTGCAAAAAAACTATTNGTTGATATTTATTGCGCAGAAGACGCTGTTAATTGGCAGCAGCCTGACAAAACTATCACACTTGGCAAGAATACAGAAGAAAGATCAAATACTGAACGTTGGAGTGCAAATAGTGAGGTAACAGAACTAATACCCGGTTTATACGAAATAGTTGATGACTCAACAGACGCTTATAATAAGTATCTTTCAAAANAATATGATGTGCTTAGTAAAAAAATATTATAATGACAAACTTACAAACGATAATACTTAAAACACTAATTAACGATGAAGATTTTTGTAGACAATCATTGCCTCACATAAAGGCAGAATATTTTGAAAACGAATATAAACCAGTTTATGAACTTATTCTTGCATTTTTACAAAAATATAATAAACTTCCAAACCATGGTGCATTAGATGTTGAGTTTCAAAAGTCAGATTATATAAATAAAAGTAATCGTAATGAAATTCATAATCTTATACTTGANCTGAAAAATCATGAGGAAGTTGAACGAGAATGGCTACTGAACTCGACCGAGGAATGGTGTAAGCAAAGGGCAGTATACCTTGCAATCATAAAATCAATTGGCATCATAGATGGAAAGGAAAAACAATTAACTGATGGTGCTATCCCCGGTATTTTATCAAAGGCATTACAAGTGTCTTTCGATAAAAATGTTGGCCACGATTATTTTGAAAACTCAAATAACCGATATGATTTTTATCATTTACAAGAAGATAAAATCCCTTTTGATTTATCTATGTTTAACACTATTACCAAAGGTGGTGTTTCAAACAAAACTCTTAATATTATACTCGCAGGTACAGGTGTGGGAAAAAGTTTGGCAATGTGCCACTTTGCTTCTGCCAATTTATCCGCAGGACAAAACGTGCTTTATATCACCTTGGAAATGGCAGAAGAAAGGATTGCTGAACGAATCGATGCAAACCTTTTTGACGTACCGATTGATCAACTTGAGACGTTGCCTAGGGAACTTTTTGATTCCAAAGTTAACACACTCAAAGGGAAAACACGAGGCCGTCTTATCGTTAAAGAATATCCAACTGCAACAGCACACGTTGGACACTTTCGAGCGTTACTAGACGAGTTAAAACTTAAAAAAGATTTTAAACCAGATGTTGTCTATATTGACTATCTGAATATTATGTCGTCTTCACGTGTAAAAGGTTTAGGTGGTTCAATTAATACATACTCACTTATTAAAGCAATCGCTGAAGAATTACGCGGATTAGCTGTTGAAAATAACATTCCTATTTGGTCTGCAACTCAAGTTACACGTACAGGATTTGGCAATACAGATGTTGAATTAACTGATACATCAGAATCATTTGGTTTACCAGCAACTGCAGATTTGATGCTTGCTCTTATTTCAACAGAAAAGCTTGAAAGTATGAATCAACTCATGGTAAAACAATTAAAGAATCGTTATAACGATCCAACGCAAAATAAAAGATTTGTTGTTGGAATTGATCGATCTAAAATGCGACTTTACGATGTAGAAGATTCCGCTCAAACACTATCAAGTGACGAAATTACTACACCCTCCGCTCCGGCAAATAACGATTTTAGTGCATTTAAGATATAATGTTTATCACAGTTACAGGCTCAGGATCGAAGAAAAGAGAAATGGCTGCTGACATTGCTCAATGGGTTGGCCAACATCTTATGCCTCGATTACAAAATAAACTTTTTATTGATATTTGTTTAATTAATAAGCTCGATGAAAAGGATGGTTTGTCGGGTGATTGCATTTGGGAAGATGAATCTTGTAATAGGCCTCGTGAATTTACTATACGAGTTAACTCATCGCAATCTTTACAAGATATGCTTATGACAATAGCACACGAAATGGTACACGTAAAGCAATACGCTCGTGGTGAATTAAAAGATTTTTCACGAACGGTTAAATTGTGTAAATGGAAAGGTAAAACCATAGAGTGCGAAAAAATAAATTATTATGATTTACCTTATGAAATTGAAGCTCATGGGCGTGAACGAGGGTTATTTATACGTTGGTTTGAACAAAGTCAATGGAAAAAATGCAAATGGGCACATTATTAAAGTGTGTTTTATTATAAATAGATTTAAGCAACACATTAAATCTAACACACTATGGGCACTATGCAATTTAAAGATTATATTACCGAAGAACTTGCCACTGGTTCTCTACAAAAAGCTGGCAACATTATTCTAAGATACTTACGCAAAAAAACCGGCATTAAGACGATGTTTGCGAACTTAGGATTAGAAAAATTTAAAAACTCAAATGGCGCAGGTTACGGATTACGTTATTACGCACCAGGCAAAAAGATTGAATCTATTCGATTTAATTGGAAAAGTGTAGGATCTGCAAACTCACAAAACTTAACGTCAATTGATATGTGGAATGGATCGACATCTGGACCAACATATCACATATCATTTGATAGAGATGTTTCTTTAGTGCAAGTTCTTCCGCAAATCGCAGATATGGTTAAAAGTGGAAAAGTAAAAACCGGTAAGTTTACAACTTATCCAACTGATATATCATTGAAAGAAGATCTTAATGTTGAAGATCTTAACATCCTTACAGAAGCAGTTGATCCAGACGATGCTTACGATAATGTAGTATCACTTATTTCAAGCCCAGGATTTACCAAACAGAAAGTATTTAAAGTTTGGAAGTCCGTAGGTATTAAAATCTTNGATGANATGGAAGCGCAAAATCCTGCTATTATTAAAAANGTAGGAAGACAATACGTTTGGAAAGGTAGTAAAAAAGACGAAAAGAAACTACTTTCACAAAAATCAAATATTCTTGCTTCTATTGGTGCAACTTCAGGAACTATTCGCAGCGGTTCATCCAAAGAAACTTATTCGCATGATCCACAACTTGACGAGCTAGAAGCTAATAAAGAAAAACTTACTTACGATAAGCAACTAGCTGATTTAGAAAATTTAATTAAAATGACTGTGTCAGGTGCATCAAACGCACTGTTTGTTGCAGGACGAGGAGGTATTGGTAAAACATACACCGTTGAAAAAGTACTTGGATCTATGGGTCTATCTGATGGTCAAGGTTATTTTAAAAACACAGGTACTGCATCTGCAGCAGGTATCTATTCATTACTATTTAAATATCAAAATGANATTGTATTTTTTGATGACTCAGACGATGCATTAAAAGATCAAGAATCACGTAACATGTTTAAAGCAGCAACTGATACAAAAAAAGTAAGGAAACTTGTATGGAATAAAATGGGCAAAAACGTTGTTGAGCCTGATGAATACGAGGATCCACAAGAACTTATTGATGATGGGAAGATTCCGCGCTTCTTTGAATTTACAGGTAAAGTTATTTTCATCTCTAATTTGAAAATGGACAAGCTTGATCCTGATGGCGCACTACGTACTCGAGCATTTATGATTGAGATCGATCCGACTGATGCTGAAATTTACGACTTTATGGAAACCATTGTTGATAAAATAAAATTGGATGGTGATTTACATTTAGATTCAGCAACTCGTAAGAGAACAGTTGACTTACTGCGTAAAGGTAAGTCTAAACAAACTGCTAACTTACGTAAACTTTCCCGCGCTTTGAACATGCAGGCAGGTTCCCTTAAATCGGGAGTAAATATATCGGACAGTGATCTAACACGAATGATTGAAACGTATGCTTAAAATTAAACCATTTTCTACGTTTTTAGACGAAGGAACAAAGCTTGCACCAGGCGAATTAAAAAAGTCAGCGACAGGTGGTCCTTTTAAAGGTCAAGAACGCACTGAAATCTTAGCAAATAAGATACGTAAACAAGAACCTCTTACACTTGCTAAAGGTGGAGAATTTCAAGTTGTTGATGTATCAGCAGCACTTGCGTCGATTGAACAATTTAAAAAAGACGGAAANGCCTTTAAACTCATTGGAAAAAACGATACTCAAATATCTTCTTCAGACTTACTTAAAACAAAAGAATTTGGTGGAGGTGCAGGAGCAGGTGGAGGCACTGAGCAAACTGCAATTGGTGAATCAGCACAATGTGTATGGATGTCAGCAATGGCTGAAATTGGTTATGAAATGCCAATCGAAAGTTATACTGATGAACTACTAACTAAACATTTTAAAAACGTAAAAGTTGGCCAAACAACTTTAAAACAAATTTTATCAATTGATGATAGTTGGAAAATGTCATCATATCTTACTGCGCAATATGCAGTCAAAAATCGCATAGTTGAAAAGGGAATGGTTTATCATCGTGACGATGAAGTGATGAAATCAATTTATGCTGCAAAAAATGT
>FUFK010750510.1_pt1 | contig 10096 bp, 7 predicted proteins | sample 1021851 | NCBI WGS metagenome assembly FUFK01 (sample SAMEA51879418, study PRJEB19060) | metagenome | reverse complement strand
GAAATAGATTTAGGTAATGGAACTAATTATAATCCACAAGAAGCTTTAAATATGTTTTTCCAAACTGGTAGTATAATTGGTAGATCTTTTACATCTGATGGTGATATGAACCCGGGTAAAATACCAATACAAGAAATTAATAATACTGCTGGCACAAATAAGTTAACCGCATTAATAAGTACTTATAATTATTATATGCAAATGATCAGGGATGCTACAGGATTAAATGAAGCTAGAGATGGAAGTACTCCTGATAAAAATGCATTAGTTGGTGTTCAAAAATTAGCGGCAGCTAATAGTAATACAGCTACTAGACATATATTACAAAGCGGTTTATTTTTAACAACTGAAACTGCAGAAAAAATATCTTTAAGAATATCTGATGTTTTAGAATATTCACCTACAGCTAATGCTTTTATACAAGCAATAGGCTCTCATAATGTAGCTACATTAAGTGAATTAAAAGAATTACACTTACATGACTTTGGTATATTTATTGAATTAGAGCCTGATGAAGAAGAAAAGCAGATGTTAGAAAATAATATACAAGTTGCAATTGGTCAAAATAATATTCATCTTGAAGACGCAATTGATATTAGAATGATAAAAAACGTTAAGCTAGCTAATCAATTATTAAAATTAAGAAGAAAAAAGAAATTACAACAAGACCAAGAAAAAGCGCAAATGAACATACAAGCGCAAGCACAAGCAAATGCGCAAGCTCAACAAGTAGCAGCTCAGGCTGAAGTACAAAAACAACAAGCATTGACTCAAAGTAAAATTCAATTAGAATCTGCTAAAAGTCAATTAGAATTACAAAAATTACAAGCTGAAGCAAGTTTGAAAAAAGATTTAATGAATTTAGAGTTCCAAATGAATATGCAGCTACATGGAGCTAAGAATAATATTGAAAAAGAAAAACTAAAAGAAAAAGAAGATCGTAAAGATGAGAGAACTAAAATACAAGCATCTCAACAGAGCGAACTAATTAATCAACGTAAAAATAATTTACCTCCTAAAAAATTTGAATCAGGTGGAAATGATATTTTAAGCGGTGATTTTGACTTAGGTGTATTTGATCCTAAGTAATATATAAATTGTATAATCATATAATATTTTATTATGGCAGAAGAAATTAAAGCAAAAATTGTAGAGACTGAAGAAAAGTCTATACAAGAAAAAGAAGAAGTAGTACAAAAAAATGCTGGATTTGATGAAGAATCTGGTATGTACAAAGTAGATTTAACACAACCACCAAAACAAGAAGAAGATGCCGTTCAAGAACAACAAACAGAGGATGGCGTGCTACGCGGAAGCAGCGAGAATGAAGAAGCTGGGGAAGAAGCCGAAGTGGGATTGCAAGAAGTACGACAAGAAGAAGAAAAAGTAAATGAAGAGCCGGAAGAAGAAACGGTATTAGAAGAAATTACAAATGAAGAGAATACAACTGACAATACAGGAGTGGAAGGAAGCACTGAGGTTGCCTCTACCGCACCGCAACAAGAAGAAGTATTACAGAAAGAAAAAACACAAGAATCAATAGAATATCCTGAAAACATTCAAGACTTAGTTAAGTTTATGAATGAGACGGGTGGTACGTTGCAAGATTATGTTGAATTAAATAAGGATTATGAAAAGTTTGATAATATGGATTTATTACATGAATATTATAGTCAAACTAAACCTCATCTATCGTCAGATGAAATTGTATTTTTAATTGATGATAAATATTCTTATGATGAAGAAGTAGATGATCCTAAAGATATTAAAAGAAAAAAATTACTTTTCAAAGAAGAAGTTGCGCAAGCAAAACAACAACTTGAAATAAGAAAAGATAATTATTATAAAGAAATTAAAGCTGGTAACAGATTGACTCCTGAAGCTAAAGAAGCATTAGACTTTTTTAACAGATATAATAAGGACAACGAACAGCAACAAGAAATAATGCAATCTCAGCGAGATGCATTTAACAATAAAACCAATTCGCTTTTTAACGATAATTTCAAAGGTTTTGAATATAATGTCGGAGATAAGAGATTTAGGTTTAATGTGAAGAATGTAGATAAGGTTAAAGAAACCCAGGGCGACATTAATAACTTTACTAAGAAGTTCTTAGATAAAGAAAATAAAATGGCTGATGCTGCTGGTTATCACAAAGCTTTATTTACCGCGATGAATTCCGACGCTATTGCTCAACACTTTTATGAGCAGGGTAAAGCAGATGCTATTAAAGAATCTGTTAAGTCTGCAAAAAACATTAATATGGACCCACGATCAGCGCATCAAGAGGTAGAAATTGGTGGAATGAAAGCAAGAGTTATTAGTGGCGATGATTTATCAGGAATTAAACTAAAATTAAAAAACTATTAAAAACTTTTGAAAAATGGCAACAAACGTTTCATTTGCTGGCCCAGTGGCCGGCAGTATAGTTACTCCTTCAGCTCAGAAAATGACGCTATCGAGCAACTATTTAAACTTTCATGGTGCAGGTGGAGCAAACTGGTCACAACAGTATCTACCTGAACTATATGCTCAAGAAGTTGAAAGATATGGAAATAGATCTGTATCTTCATTTTTGAGAATGGTAGGTGCTGAAATGCCTATGGCTTCTGATCAAGTTATTTGGTCTGAGCAAGGTAGACTTCACTTAGCATACGAAGGAGCGTCAGTAAATAACAGCGGTGTAATCACTACAACTGCAGCACACGCAGTAAGAGTGGGACAAACAATTGTATTATCTGACAACCAAGCTTCTCCTACGATTATTAAATGTTATGTAAAAGCTGTAGCTTCAGACACTTCATTAGAAGTATTACCTTATGTAGGTGGTGCAACTGTTGGAGCTGTATCTGGATTTGCTACAACTGATGACGCTGGAACAAACAGATGTTCGTTCTTCGTTTACGGTTCTGAATTCAAAAAAGGTGATAGCGGCATGTCTGGTGCTGTTAAGCCTGAATTTGAATCTTTCACAAATAAACCAATTATTTTGAAAGACAAATTTGAAGTATTCGGTTCTGACGCTGCACAAATTGGCTGGGTAGAAGTATCTGGTGAAGCTGGGCAAGGTGGTTACTTATGGTATTTAAAAGCTGAAGGTGACACAAGAGTAAGATTTGAAGATTATTTAGAAACAGCTTTAGTTGAAGCAGTTAAAGGTGACAGTAACACTACAATTGATACTGAAATGGGNGGCTCTAATGGAGACGCTGTCGGTACAGAAGGTTTATTTTCAGCAATTGAAAATAGAGGTATTGTAGCTACTGGTGCTTATGACGCAATCAATGACGTTATTTCTGACTTTGATTTAATTCTTAAAGAATTAGATAAGCAAGGATCAATCGAAGAAAATATGTTATTCTTAGATAGAGATTCAAACTTAAAAGTTGATGATGCTCTTGGTGCGGTTAACGCAGCAAANGCAGGTCAATCATCTTTTGGTGTATTTGAAAACTCNGAAGATATGGCGTTAAATTTAGGTTTCAACGGATTTAGAAGAGGTTCTTATGACTTNTATAAAACTGACTGGAAATATCTTAACAACAAATCTACAAGAGGATTATTCAATGATATTAAAGGTGTATTAGTACCAGCTGGAACATCTTCAGTATACGACCAAATTCTTGGAAACAACATTAGAAGACCTTTCTTACACGTAAGATATAGAGCTTCTGAAGCTGATGACAGAAGAATGAAGTCATGGATTACAGGTTCTGTTGGTGGAGCTGCTACATCTGGCGATGATAAAATGGAAGTACATTATTTATCAGAAAGATGTTTAGTAACTCAAGCTGCTAACAACTTCGTATTATTCAAGTAAGATTATTTTAAAAGTGTTGGGCGCTTCGGCGCTCAGCCCTTTTATTTAACATTTTTATTATATTATATTATGGCAAAAAAACAAAAAGCAGAGGTGGCTGTTGAGGAACCTGTAGTGGTTGCCCCACCAAAACAAAAAGAAGAGCCCAAGCCTAAAAATACTTGGGAATATAAAGATAGACAATATTATTTATTAAGTGAAAAAGCACCTGTTGTATTTATTTTAAAATCAAAAGGTATAATGTGGTTTGATGAAAGCGTGGGATATGAAAGAGAAATCAAATATACATTAAATCAAAAAACACCTTTTGTTGATGAATTTAAAGGTGATTCAAGATTAGATCATATTATTTTTAGAGACGGTGTTTTAAATGTACCAAAAGAAAAAGTTATTTTACAAAAAATACTTTCACTATATCATCCAGATTTAAATGGATTATATGCAGAAGTTGATAATGAAGCAGCGGCTCAATCAGATTTAGAAGAGTTAAACTTAGAGTTTGAAGCAATGCAAGCGGCAATGACAATAGATATTGATCATGCAGAAGCAATTGTAAGAACGGAAAGAGGATCTAAAGTATCTAAAATGAGCTCTCAAGAAATTAAAAGAGATTTATTCTTAATGGCTAAACAACAACCTGAATTATTTTTAGAATTAGCTAATGATGAAAATATTAGTATTAGAAATTTAGGTATTAAAGCTGTTGAAATGGGATTAATTATTCTTTCAAGTGATCAAAGAACATTTTTATGGAATAATGGTAGAAAATTATTTACAGTTCCATTTGATGAAAATCCATATTCAGCTTTAACATCTTGGTTTAAAACTGATGAAGGGATTGAAGTCTATCAAGTAGTAGAAAAGAAACTTAAATAGTTTGTTTATAGTGGTTAGGCCGCTATAAGCGGCTTAATCATTATATAAAAATATTATGGCAATATCAGTTGATAAAGTATATAAAACAGTATTATCAATATTAAATAAAGAATCGAGAGGTTTTTTAACACCAGATGAATTTGAAAGAATAGGTTCACAAGTTCAACTTGATATACTAGACCAAAATTTTCACGATTATAATAAAGCGGTTGTAAAAGCATCTGCAGGAAGAGGTGTTGACGGTTATGGAAATATTCCAGAAAAAATACAGCAGAAAATTGACCCTTTTTATGCATTTACTGATATTACATTAAGTAATGGCGTTGGTACTTTGCCAACTGACCTATATAGAACAATATCAATTAGCGTATCTAATAAAACATTAGAGTTAGAAAAAGTTGATAAAAAAACATTATCTTACCTATTATCTTCACCTTTAACAAAACCAACANCATCATTTCCTGTATATTATCAGAGGGCAACAGATATTATTGTTGAGCCTGCCTTAACTGATGGAAGTTGGGCATTAGGTAATTTAAAACTTGAATATATAAAAACACCAGTTGATGTAAACTGGAATCATACCGTAAGTCCTACCACAGGAGCATTAACAGCTACAGATCCAATGACGGATTTTACATTACACGAGTCAGATAGAGTACAATTAATATTAGGTATATTAAAGTATGCTGGATTAGTAATAGAAGACCCTGCGGTAATACAAGCTGCTAGCGGTGAAGAAACAAAATTAATACAACTAGAACAATAATAAATGGGACTTATAACACAAACACAAGAAGCTTATTATAACAGGACCCAAACTTTTACGGGTGATGGTTCAGATAGAACATTTGATTTATTAACTAGTTCATTTACAACATTACCTACTGCTGCGTCACAATTTCAAATATCTGTAAGTGGTAAATTAATAAATACAGCTAATTATAGTTATAGCTCTCCAACAATTACATTTTCAGGTAATACAAATAATACAGACGTATTAGAATCAAATGGTGCACCTAAAACAGGTTTAAGCATAGTTGTAACTCAAACCGANAAAGCAGAAAAACACGGGCAATACAGATATATATCTTTAACAGATATTATAAATAATTATATGATAGCTTTTGTAGGTGAAGGTAAATTAATACCAACATGCAAAAGAACAGATATATTATTTCACGCTAAAAGAGGTATACAAGAATTTAGTTATGATATTTCACGAGTTGAAAAAATACAAGAAGTTGAAGTTGGAAATACTTTATCTATTCCTTTNCCTCAAGANTATGTAAATTATGTTCGTTTATCAAGNGTTGATGATGCNGGTATTGANCANATATTAACTCCTGCAAGATATACATCTAGACCTTCTGAGTCTATATTACAAGATGAAGATGCAGGTTATTTATTTGATGCTGATGGTTCAGTGTTAACAGCGCATCCATATACATCAGATAAATTTGCTAATTTTGAGCATGCTAACTTAACTGGCGCATATAATAACTCTGATTTAACTTATGATATTCATAAAGACATTGATAGAATCGGTGAATTTGGAAAAAGATATGGATTAAATCCTGAAATATCTCAAAAAAATGGAGTATTTGTAGTAGATGAATTAAATGGTAGCTTTGGATTTAGTAATGACGTATTAAATAAAGTTATTACAATAAAATATATATCTGATGGATTAGGTACTGATGATGAAATGCAAATACACAAATTAGCTGAAGATGCAATATATAAATATATAACTCATGCAATAGCAAGCGGCCGAGCAAACTTTCCTGAATATATTATAAATAGATTTAGAAAAGAAAGAAGAGCTGCAATGAGAAATGCTAAGTTAAGATTATCAAATTTAAAATTAGGTGAGCTTACTCAAGTTATGAGAGGTAAATCTAAACATCTTAAACATTAATAAATGCCGGAAATAAAAAATAATTTCATTCAAGGTAAAATGAACAAAGACCTTGATGATAGACTATTACCTAACGGTCAGTATAGAGATGGGGTTAATATTAAAGTATCTAAGTCAGATAGTTCAGACGTAGGTTCAGTACAAAATATTAAAGGTAATGATTATGAATATGGTTCAAGTAACGCATTATCTTTAACTAATACTGACACTATTGGCCATTATGTTGATAATCTTACAGGTGATGTTTTTTGGTTTNNNACNNATTTTNNAGGAATTACANNTGATGANCCGGTACACAAATAAGCGGTAGATATGCTACTGGGTCTAATAATTGTAGAATATATTATAAAAAAATTGGCGCATCAGGTGCTCCAACTGCTATAATTGATAGTTTTAGATTAAACTTTTCAAAAAAACATCCTATATTACATATAAATAAAATTGATGATTTATTATTTTGGACTGATAATTATAATCAACCAAGAAAAATAAATATAACAGATGCAAAAGCAGGTGAATATACAAATGATGCGTATTTAGAAGATAAAATTAGTGTTGCACAATATTCTCCGCCAACTGCACCTAAAGTTAGAATGTCATATGATTCATCTATTAAAAGTAAACATATAGAAGATAAGTTTGTTAAATTTGCTTATAGATTTCAATATGACAATAATGAGTATTCAGTAATATCTCCCTTTACACAAACATGCTTTCATCCCGGAAAAGACAAGGCTTTTAATTTTGGTGTTATGAGTGATACTGCTAAAGCAGGTACTTTAACCGCTGCGCAGCAAACAGAAGCTATAGAACAAACAACTGTTGAAATGGTTCAAAATTTAGCAAATGTTGTTGATTTGTTTATTGATTTACCTTCTAATAATGATAAAGATAATCATGCTGCTTGTAGCATAAACCAGGCTGGTGGTGAAAGTGGCGGTTATCCAATAACTATTGATACAGTTAATGGAACTATAGCAAATGGTAATACTGTTGTAACAGAAAGAGGTGATAACTATACTGTTGATACATCTGCTGGTACTTTAGATTCAACTAATTTACCATTATCAGCAAGTATTGATNCAAAAATACCTTTATTAGATAATCAACGTTTATATTTCTTTTCAAGTATAACAGCTTATGCAAATAATTTAAATATTAAAAAAATACAAATATTATATAGCGAAGCTGGAAGCTTAGCTTTAAAAGTTGTAGATACAATTGATTTTGAAAAACAAGTTTTAAGCCCAACAGATTCAAGTATTAATAATATAATATATAGAGCAGAGCCATTAGCAGATAATAATGCTAAACTTATTTATGGTTTTAAATATACATATAATTCAACAAAACCTATACAAACTNTACCNNNATCTGANTTATTAAGAATAAGTGATATAATACCAGTAAANGCAAAAACACAAGAAGTTAGTGGTAATAGAGTTATATATGGAAATTTTTGGCAAAACAGAGATGTTACTGGNTTAGANCCAGATCAATTTAGTATTACAAGNGGNGATCANNNTAATTTTAATCCTCAATATTTACTTTCTTCTGTTAAATCAAATAGAGAATATTCTGTAGGTATTGTTTTATCAGATAGATANGGAAGAATGTCTCCTGTAATTACACCTACAGATAATACTGAATTTTTAGATCCTAAAAATGGCAGTGTTGCCTCATGGGCACATTATGCTTTAAAATTAGATTTTACAGGAAAAATTGGTGACGCATATGTGGCTGATACAAATCCATTAGGTTGGTACTCATATAGAGTCGTAGTAAAACAGGCTGAACAAGAATATTATAATGTATTTGCTCCAACACTTCTTGACAATATACCGTCAGATGAAAAAAGAACTTGGCTTGTATTATCTGGTGATAATATAAATAAAGTACCAAGAGATTTAAGAGAGGTAGGTTCACAAGATGAGTTATTTGCATCAAGTGTTCAAATGTTTGGTAGAGTTACTAATATAGCTACTACCCCTGCTAATGCTAGTGGAACAAATAGAACATCTCAATATTATCCTGTTTCATTGCCTGATATTTCAACGTTAGTAGGTACAGTAGGTAATATAGGTTTAGATAGAACTGAAACTGGAATAGAGTTTAATGGAGGAGGAAGTGGATATAATTTATCTCCTTTTTACAATGTTCAAGGAGGATCTACATCTACGTCGGCTACTTTAAATTTAAATTCTAGTCCTTTTATAGCTAGAATAGCAACTGAAAAAGCTATAGGCGTTATAGCCGGACACGATGCAACAGCACAAATGGACTTTTTACGACCTCCATTAGCTGTTTATGAAACATCTCCAACATTTTCTCAATTAGATATATATTTTGAAACATCAACAAGTGGTTTAATATCTGAATTAAATACAGATATACTAGCAAACGATGCTGTAACGCCACAGTCTTTACAACCTATAAATTTTGTTTTATTTGAAAATGATGGTCCCAATACTTTTTGTACTGGTGATTTTTATCCACTTGATGGTGGTGGTGTAGTTCTTAATAATACTAATACAAGCATAGAGTTATTTCAAGCTTTAGACGGTAACAACGTAGATGTAACTAGTAAATTTAATATTACGCTTACAAAAAATGCTAACAATAGTTTTAAGATGCAAACTGCTAATAACGCGTATTTTGTGTATACTTCTCAGTCACCTTCTGTAGATAATTACGAATTTACTTTTAAAGTATTTAATGGTGCAGTTTATAATTATATAACAGTAAGTAGGCCTAATGTATTAAGCAATGTTAAACCTAGTTGGACAAATAATAGTGGTAATTCACCTTATGCTTTAGGAAATAAACAACCTCAAGTTGTTTCAGCTCCTAATAGTTACTGCGCTTTAGTGCAGTTGGATGGTAGAAATGGAACAGCAGCTACTATAGATTATCAATATAAAGCTGGGTTAATATGGAAAGTAAAACCAAATACTTTAGAGTTTGAGTGGACTGCTTTAGGAATATGGGCAGCTTATGCTGATCAAAGCGCTATACAAATAATAAATGCAGTAGGTCAAACGAGTAGATTAATACCTGAAACTATAGTACACGATACTAGATCTTTGAATGTTAATGATAGTTCTAACCCATATTTAGATTATTTTAACACTCAAAATACAAATTTTAGAGTAACACTACAATTAGTGGATGCATCTGATAATGGTGGCATAGAAGAAGAATTACAGTTGACTTGGACTGTAACTACACCTAATACAGCTGCAAATGCATGTACTGTTATTACGTAATATTAAATAAAAATAAGTGATTATATAATGAGTACAGTATTAGAAGTATCTTATTTTAACTCTTTTACTTTAAAAAAAGTTTCTGGAAGTCAAATAAATACCGGTAATGTAGGTAAAACAGCTGTTTGGCCAGGCTTACCTTGGAATCCTACGGGTTATCCTACTTTTCCTGTATTTGCAGATCCCATAGCTCAAAAAGATTTATGTTGGTAT
>FUFK010584330.1_pt1 | contig 10096 bp, 13 predicted proteins | sample 1021851 | NCBI WGS metagenome assembly FUFK01 (sample SAMEA51879418, study PRJEB19060) | metagenome | reverse complement strand
TTGAAGTAGCCTTCGCCCTTCTTGAGCTTGTCGAAAATCGTGTGGGGCGACATTTCGCTGAATTCGCTGAGCACCACGATATATTCGCGGTCCGCCTGGACCGGATCGGGTCCAGCCGGATCCACCACAATGGCGCCGTAATGCCCGGCCTGTTCCTGCAGGCCGCTATGCGAGTGCCACCAGTAGGTGCCCGACTGGCGCACCGGGAATTCAGCGGTGAAGGTCTCTCCGGGCTTGACGCCGGGGAAGCTTACACCTGGCACCCCGTCGAGTTCGAATGGCACGAGCAGCCCGTGCCAGTGGATCGAGGTGTCTTCCTCGAGCTGGTTATGGACGTTCAATCGGACGGTCGTGCCTTCCTTCAAACGCAACAACGGGCCGGGGATCGTGCCGTTGACGGCGATGGCGCCGCCGCGTCTGTTGCCGGTTGCAAAGGCAGACCGCGCGACAGTGAGGTCGATATTCGGCCCGGATACTTCATCCAGCCCTTTGCGGGCGTTTCCTGCAAGGATGTCCGCGCCGCGCGCCCAGGCCGGCATGGCACCGGAGAGACCAAGCAGGCCCAGCCCGCTAGCACTTGTTCCAAGGAATCTTCGGCGATTGAGGGCAGGCATAGGGGGCTCCTGAAAATGCGTATACCGTCACATACGCGGTCAGCTGCCCTACCCCTCAAACTTTTCGAACCGCTCCTTCAGCCGGTTGCGCGCACGATAGATGCGCGTCTCGACGGCTTTCTCGGTGGTGCCGAGCAGCTCGGCAGCCTCGGCCTGGCTGTACCCCTCGACAGTGACCAGCACGAGCGCCTCTTGTAGGCGCACCGGCAAGCGCCCGATTTCGGCCTGGACCAGCCGCAGCTGTTCGCGGGCTCCGGCAACATTTTCGGGATTNGGGGCATCGTCGGCAACGGCGTCGGCTTCCCGCCCNTCCGGCAAACNAAGGAAGCCNNNAACTTTCCTNCGGCGGAGCNTGTCGCGGCACCGGTTGAGAACGATTGTCGTCAAATANGGACCGATGGGCTTGCTCGGATCGAGGCGATGNCGTGTCAGCCAGACCGANGCGAGACNGTCCTGNACGACATCTTNGGCCCGCGANGGTGAACCCAGCATNCGCGTGGCNAGCGCAATCAACCNNGCGATCTCNNNCTCGACNAGAGCTGTGAACGCCCGCTTGTCACCGGCTATCGCCCGCCCGATCAGAGCTTCNTNCGAAGTGTCATCCACCNCTGCCAAGGCTGNTCAGTCACGCGGATCGCGCGTGAGGGCCGCGGACACTTTCCGGTCGAACTGNAGCTGCTGATCGGNATCGAGAATTTCCCGCATGTCGAAGACGTGGCGCACGGTCGCTTTTTGCAAATCGCCCATGCGCGCATGCACCTCGTCGATCGCGGCACTGACTTCGGGCCCGTATTCGTGCTCGGTTTCCATTGCCTGGGCGAGCTGGGCGTTGGCTGCGCGCGCAGAGGCTTCGAGCCTTGCCTGTTCTACCGCGAAACGCGCTTCGAGCGCATCGAGCCGCTGCTCCTGGTCAGCCGTGAGCGACAGCTCATCGTGCACGAACTGGTGCAGGCCGCCCTCGGCATCGTTGTTGGCCCAGCGATCGGCGGCAAGCGCTCCTAGGCATCCGGCGAGCGCCGCCAGCAGGACCGCAAGGACAAGGTGAAACTTCTTCAACGTCTATGACCCCACATGAAGCAATGCAGCGGGTGACAGGGATTCTCCGCCAACGAGGCTCTCGCCAACAATTTCTGTAGGAGCGCCGTTTTCGGACGGCCATCCGCTGGTCCCTGCGCCTGCCGTTAGGCCGACGACAAACAGACCGGCGAACAAGGCCATTCTGCGCCGCTGATCGGCAATTTCCCCCAGCTGCCCTGCGCGCTGCCAGACGCCGTTCATGAAGTCGGGCGGCACGTCGCCAGCCTTCTGCGAGGCCATGGTGCCGAGCATCGCATCGAGTGTCTGATTGTCACGCATCCCTTGCTCCTGTCGGTTGCACGGTTCCTATACGCGATGCTTCGCGCAAACCCTCAAGTTTCTTTTTTGAGGGGTGCGGGTCGGCGACGCGTAAGAGGAGTAAGTCAAGCAACAGCGGCAAGTACCAGCGTCGAATAGGAGCCATGGCATGAAAAGCGCGGCAGTTCCGCCAAAAGAGCGCGAGTTCACTCCGCCGCTGGGCAAAAGCTGGCTCACGCCGTTCTATGATCGCGCGATCGCAGTCTTTACGCGCGAGAGACGGTGGCGCCGCGCAATCGTCGAAAAGGCCGCATTGCTGCCCGGCGACAAGGTCATCGATGTCGGGTGCGGCACCGGGACCTTGCTCAGGGCGCTGATGGCCAACTGCCCCGAAGCCGGCTTCATCGGCGTTGAGCCCGACCCCGCAGCGCTGGCTATCGCGCAGCGCAAGTTCGGTGCCGGAGCCGATATGGTCCGGTGGCACAACGGCTTTCTCGATAGTCTCGAGCTTTCCGACGGCTGGCGGCCAAACAAGATCGTCAGCAGCCTCGTCCTTCACCAGGTCCCCGTATCGCAAAAGCGCGCGATCCTCGACCAGATCGAGAACCTGCTCGCCCCCGGGGGCATGGCGCTGATTGCCGACTATATGCGGCAGGATGCTCCACTCATGCGCGCGCTGTTCCGTTCGAGCGTTCAGCTTCTCGACGGCGTCAAGGACACCCAGCCGAGCGCCGACGGAGCCGTCGAGAAATTGCTCGCCGAGATTTTCGCGGACGCCGAATTGCTCGATCGTATCCATACCGCGACCGGAACCATTTCTCTCTGGGCGGCATCAAGAAAGGCAATGCTCAATGAACCTCATGAAAGATTCGAGACCGCTACGCCGTTCGCTGGCGGCCTCGCTCCTCCTCGCCATTGCAGCCTGCTCGAATGCGGCCCAGGCCGCGACCTACACCATGTTCCGCGACGCAGGGTGCGGCTGCTGTCTCAATTGGGCCGGTCACGTAGAACACGGACTCGAAGCAGAGGTCGCCTCGGTCGACACCGACGACATGGCTGCGCTCAAGACAGCCAGGGGTGTGTCGCAGGATCTGTGGTCGTGCCACACGATGGAAGTCGATGGCTATATCATCGAAGGCCACGTGCCCGCCGATGCCATCGCGAAACTATTACGCGAAAGCCCCGAAGGCGTGGCAGGCCTGGCTGTGCCCGGAATGCCGCTTGGCTCGCCCGGAATGGAAGCCGGGGACCGGGTGCAGCCGTATGATGTCATCGCCTTCGGCTCAGGCGGGCAGCGCGTTTTCGCATCCTACCCGTGACCATGGACAAGCCATCTCAGCGCCAACTCTAACGGAGGACCATCATGTCAGACTATTCGGTCAAAACCTCAATACTGATATGGGGCTGGACACTCAGCCTCTTCCTGCTTTTCAGCTACCTGATCTGCATCGGTTTCGGCCTGCTCGCGCCCGAACAGGCGCACATGCACGAAGCGTGGGCGCCGCTGCTTCCCGGGTTCGAATGGCTGACCATCTCGGGCTTTCTGGCAGGCGCTCTCGGCAGCTTTTTGTACGGTTGGTACATCGCGATCATTGGGGTGCCAATGCTGCGATTTTTCCGGAACCGATTCAGGACGTAGCAGATCGGCGGCGATGGCCGCTTGCCTTGAAACTCGCGGAGCGTTTTTCGGTCGCGCAGGCAGTCCGCTTTAGGCCGCAATTTGCTCGAGCGCCCCGAGCAAAACGCAACTCTCCGGCTTTGTCCTGAAAGTTTTTTGAGGGACGCGGCAAGGGCGAACGTACTGGTCGACATAATCTTTCTTTCACGGGAGACCATCGACAGGGGAAAGTCTTGCAAGACCATGAGCACGAGAATCAAAGCGAAACGGCTGGCTCGATAACCCTGCTGGGCGGCGTTGCGATGGGTACCGGCGTCATGATCGGTGCCGGCATATTCGCGCTGACCGGGCAGATCGCCGAGCTCGCCGGTCCGCTCTTCCCCCTGTCTTTCATCGCCGGCGCGCTGGTAACTTCGCTGGCGGCCTACAGCTATATCAAGATGTCGAACAAATGGCCGTCTTCGGGCGGCATCGCGATGATCTTGCAGAAGGCCTACGGACCCGGCGTCATTGCCGCGTCGGCATCGCTCCTGATGGCTCTGTCGATGGTCATCAATGAAAGCCTCGTGGCCCGCACCTTTGCGACTTACGCGCTGCGCCCGTTTGGCCTCGAAAGCAGCGGGTGGCTCGTTTCGCTGGCAGCGCTTGCACTCATCATCTTCGCCTATCTCGTCAATGCAGCGGGCAACAAGTCGGTAAGCGGCTTCTCGCTCATCATGTCCGCCATCAAGATCGGCGGTATCGCGCTGTTCGCAGTCGCGGCGATCTGGGCCAGCGGATTTTCATCAGGCGCATTTTCGCAGTCCGTTTCGCTGACCAATGCAGAAGCCCTGCTCGCCTCGGTTGCTTTCTCGATCCTCGCCTTCAAAGGCTTCACCACGATTACCAATAGCGGCGGCGAAATCGTTGACCCGCACAAGAATGTCGGCCGAACCATCATGATCTCGATAGCCGTCTGCATCGTGATCTATCTGCTTGTCGCAGTGGCGGTGGGTTCGAGCCTGAGCATATCCGAGATCGTCGAGGCGCGCGATTATTCGCTCGCGGCTGCGGCGCGTCCGGCGCTGGGAGAACTGGGCTTCTATTTCACCGTGGCGATCGCGATCGCCGCCACCACTTCGGGCGTGATAGCGAGCGTATTTGCCGTGTCGCGCATGCTTGCGATGCTGACCGACATGAAGATGATCCCGCACAGCCATTTCGGCATGAGCGGCGGNATACGCAGCCACATGCTGGTCTATACGGTGGTCATTGCCGGGACGCTNGCCGTCCTGTTCGATCTGTCGCGGATCGCCTCGCTGGGCGCCTTCTTCTACCTCGTCATGGATATGCTGGTTCACTGGGGCGTCCTGCGCCACCTGCGCAAGGAAGTCGGCGCGCGCGCAACAATACTTCTGACAGCGCTCGCGGCAGATGGCGTGGTCCTCGCAGCCTTTACCGCGGCCAAATTGCGCAGCGATCCTGCCGTTGTCGCCTATGCGGCGATCGGCATCGTCGCGGTGTTCGTGGGGGAATGGATCTACCTCTCGCGCAATTCCGAAGCGCCCGCTTCTCACAAAGATGATCGGTCAGGAGAGAAGAGTTGATGGCACCTTCTTCAACCAGCTTTGCCGCTTTTACGCCGGGCTTTTTCGAAACCGTTCACCGAAAACCGGCGTTGAGCACGAGAAACGTCAGGCAAAACAGATGGAGCGATTCATGACGACCCGAACAGCGGCGGTCTACCGTATGGTCATGGAGGACCATGTCTGTCCCTATGGCATCAAGACGGTCGATCTCCTCACACGGCAAGGCTTCGAGGTCGAGGATCATCACCTGACCAGCAGGGAGGAAACCGACGCATTCAAGGACAAGCACAACGTCGAGACCACCCCGCAGACCTTTATCGAAGACAAGCGCATTGGCGGCTATGACGATGTCCGCGAGTTCTTCGGCAAGAGCCGTTCGCAGCCAGAGGAAGGCGAGACCAGCTATCAGCCGGTCATTGCGATTTTCGCGGTCGCGCTGCTGCTCGCGCTAGGGCTGAGCTGGGCGTTTTTTGACGATCTGTTCACCGTCCGGGCCGCGGAATGGTTCGTCAGCCTGTCGATGACCCTGCTCGCCGTCCAGAAGCTTCAGGACGTGCGCAGTTTCTCGACAATGTTCCTCAACTACGATCTGCTCGCACGGCGCTGGGTGCCCTATGGCTTCGTCTACCCGTTCGGCGAAGCCGCTGCCGGCATTCTGATGACCGCAGGCGCGCTGACCTGGCTCTCGGCCCCGCTGGCATTGTTCATTGGCACCGTCGGCACTGTCAGCGTCTTCAAGGCTGTCTACATCGACAAGCGTGAGCTCAAATGCGCTTGCGTCGGTGGGGGCAGCAATGTGCCGCTCGGCTTCGTCTCGCTGACCGAAAATCTGTTCATGATCGGAATGGGTCTGTGGATGGGCGCGAAGCTTCTCGCATGATCACCGCGCTCCTTCTCNCCGTCTTTCTGTTCCTNNCNGCNGTCGCTTCNCACCTTGCCATTCTGGGTGTCGGNCACCGGCTTCTCGANCGNCGCCGCGATACGCNGGNAAAGCTTGCNGTNTCGCTNCTCGTGCTCGCGTCGCATTTCCTNGTNGCGATCCTTTTTGCCGCAGGTTTCTGGCTGGGCGCGCAATGGGGCCTGGGAGGNTTCGACAAGGCGCCTTCCATGGACTGGATGGACTACTTCTATTTCTCGCTCATCAACGTGACCACACTGGNCCTGGGCGACATTTATCCGACCGAGCACCTGAGAGTNCTNGCCGGCGTCGAGGCCCTNACCGGCTTCGCTCTCATCAGCTGCTCGGCGCAGCTATTCTGGACCATGATGCANAAAGGAGAAAAAGCATGACNGAAAAGACNNCCCACTCGGACAAGGGAGGGGGCGGCAGCTACTGGCGATTCATGGCCATGGTGTCGACCTCGACCGTGATCATGTTCTTCCTGATGTATGCCAACACCTTTACCGTCGATGATCTTTTCTGGAGCGAAACGCGCTTCTGGATGATGTTTGTCATGGGCGCGATGATGATGGTTGTCATGCTGCTCTTCATGTGGGGCATGTACAAGGACCGGACCAAGAACTTCATTATTCTGGGCGTCGGCGCCTTCGTGTTCGCCCTCGCGCTGTGGCTGGTGCGCAGCCAGACCACCGTCGACGATACCGAATATATGGCAGCGATGATCCCGCACCACTCGATCGCGATCATGACCAGCGAACGCGCGAGCCTGAAGGATCCTCGCGTGCGCGAACTCGCTCAGGCCATCATCGTCGCCCAGCGCCGCGAAATCGCCGAGATGAAATATCTCATCGACGATATCGAGCAGAACGGTCCTCGGACCGAAGAACGCCTGCCCGAGGAGATGCAGCCATGAACAAGATAGCTTTCACGGCGCTCATCGCGCTGCCGCTTGCCGCCTGCAATTCGAACACCGCTCCGGGCAACGACCGCGAAGCCCAGCTCGACCCGCCTGCCACTGCCGCGCCGATCGAGGANGCGGCCAGTGCACTGGCAAATGTTGACNCNGGCCTNATGCTTCCCGGGACCATGAATGACGCGGANCTTGCTGCTCTGGGCGCAGGACAGGCCTGCCAGTTCCGCCTGACCGAAGTGGCCTTTCCCTCGTTTGTCTATGACGGTGACGGGGGCGGAGCGATCAAGATCAATGGCAAATTGATCCCCGTNACNGCCGATGGCCCNGGCAGCTATNCGAACGGNGAGCTTCGGATCANAACCCGCATGCTGGATGATGAAGGCGATGCGNGCCTGCANATGCAGGAGATGATCGTGGCAGCNCCAAGAGCCAAGGATGAGTTNGGCTTTTGGGGNTATACCACCTGTCCNGCCGANGGAGCCTGATACTGGCAGGGCGCATGGGCGGGCCGTCGGCTAACCCATGCGCCCGCGCCTCCGCCCTTCGTCGCCCTCACCATTTTTACAGGAACAAGCAGATGACCGATACGAGGCCCATCGCTGTCTTCGGCGCAGGCGGGAAGACCGGCACCGAGCTCTTGAGGCGTGCCATTGCCCGAGACATACCGATCCGCGCCTTTGAACACACCGTGCCTGGGCCAGGCGAGCGGGTGGGCGACTTCGAATATATCGAATGCGATGTGCTGTCGGATAATTTCGCGGGCGATCTCGATGGCTGCCGCGCGGTTATCTCGACCCTCGGTGTCGCTTTNGGTCCGGGCAATGCGATCGATCCACCGCCGCTNTATACCGATGGCACGCGCAACCTGCTCGNGGCGATGGCACANNCGAAGATCGACCGCATTGCCGTNATCTCCGCTGCCTTNGTCGAACATCAGTCGAGCGTCCCGGCCTGGTTTGAGCTCACCGCCAAGCCTGCATTGTTCAATATACTCGAGCAGATGCGCGCCATGGAAGCGATGCTCAGCGACGCCCAAGGTATCAAATGGACGGCCGCACGGCCGGGCTGGCTGCTGGATGAGCCTTACACNGGCGANGCCGTNATTACGGACGANCGNNTGGCNGAAGGCTGTTTCCGNTGCCGTCATGCTGATCTNGCGGCGAGCCTGCTTGAATTCGTGTGCGAAGATACCTGGATCAACGCAAAGCCTGCCATCGGCAGGCCCGAAGCCGAACGTTTCGAAAGTCCTGCCGCCATCAAGGCCGAACTCGGGATCGATTAAACGTCGTAACATTTTTCAATCTGTAACGAGCCCGAACGTTACAGACTTTGAGCAACAGACAAGGAAGTCGCATGTTTCTGGAGAAAATCAAAACCCCCGGTCTCTCACACCTTTCCTACATCATCGGCTCGGGCGGAAAGGCAGCGGTCATCGATCCGCGCCGGGACTGCGAGGTCTATGTCGAAAAGGCCCGGGCCGAAGGGCTGGAGATAACGCATATCTTCGAAACCCATCGCAATGAGGATCTGCTCAGCGGCTCGCCGATCNTNGCNNANTTGACNGGNGCNACGGTNNANCACGGNCCCAANNCGGCNGGNNANGTNNNCTTNGCCANNACNNCGCGCGAAGGCGATTGTTTCGAGCTGGGTCAATTGAAGATCGAAGTGCTTGAAACACCTGGACACACCGACGATCATCTCGCTTTCGTCATCCATGACAGCGAATATTCCGAGGGNCCGGTCGGCGTCTTTACCGGCGATGCCNTGTTCGTCGGCGATGTCGGNCGCACCGATTTCTATCCCGAGCGCAAGGAAGAAGTCGCGGGCCTTCTNTTCGACTCCCTGCAGAAACTTTGCNGCCTCGGCGANCAGGCGATNATCTACCCGGCGCATGGTGCGGGCTCGGTCTGCGGGTCGGGAATGGCGGACCGGGAATTCTCGACAATCGGCCACGAGCGGCGCAACAACCCGCGCCTGCGCATCTCCGACCGCGANGAGTTCATCNAGGCGAAGGTAGCAGANCACCACTACCANCCNCCCTATTTCCGGCTGATGGANCGGCTNAACCTNGNAGGGNCCGATGCCGCGCCGCGNNTNATGCGGCCAAGGCGTCTGGGGCTGGANGACCTTNGCGAGAGCGGCGCCGATCACCTGGTCGATGTGCGCGAGCCGCTCGCCTANGCNGCCGGNCATNTGCCGGGTGCCATGTGCCTTCCGGTNGGAATGATACCGGCCTTTGCCGGATGGTTCCTCGGTGAAGGCGACAGGATNGCCCTCNTNGCTTCCGAGGAAGNCCAGCTAGCCCANGCCATGGCCCATCTGGTGCGCATCGGTCTCGATAATGTTGTNGGCGGCTATGTCGGCGTGGTTCCAGCCGCNGCNCAGGGCAAAGCGATGCGCAGCATTCCCATGATNGGCACCGAGGAAGTCGCGCGCAGGCTCGATCAAGACAGCGGCGAGTGGACCTTGCTCGACGTGCGCGACGCGGACGAACGGCAAGAAGCAAGCATCGACGGCTCAGGACATATCTATGTCGGTGAGCTCAACACGCGGTGGGAAGAGCTCGACCGCGACCGCCACTACACGCTGATGTGCGCGAGCGGCATGCGGGCGAGCGTTGCGGCGGGTTGGCTGGCCAGCAAGGGTTTCGAGCACCTCGATATCTATCTGGGCTCTATGGGGGCGTGGACAAACGCCTCCGGCTGAAGCGCCAAAATCTTGAAAAGCAAGCCAAAATCTTTTGCGAGATTTTGCTCGTATGTGGTAGGTGAGCTTGCTCTTCGCTCAACGAGCAGCGCGACCGGGCGCTTTATCCATCGAGTGACTTCCTGGTCCTCGAACGAAGACGAATGCCAGCGCCCCCAGGATAGCGATATTTTTGAGCAAAGGACCTGTGTGACCTGGGGCGATATGGATCGCAAGAGTTATCGGAACGAGGGTAAGAAATAACGCGGTGCATGAGAGCCGGGTCATCCACCCCAAGGCCAGTGATGTTCCTGCACCGATGAAAACCAAGCCAGACAGCCACAAAAGAATGGACGCATCTCCAATTAGAGCAACGTGATCTTTCCATGGCGACAATGCCATCCGGCCCAGCATATATTCATGCGCAAGAAAATGCCCCAATCCGCCTATGATGAATATGAG